>Ga0105359_10004000_pt1 | contig 11912 bp, 6 predicted proteins | sample GOMGulsemesocosm_6_FD_83659 | JGI IMG/M metagenome (GOLD analysis project Ga0105359, IMG submission 83659) | Methane-oxidizing microbial communities from mesocosms in the Gulf of Mexico - GOM8C Gulf of Mexico | ecosystem: Environmental > Aquatic > Marine > Cold seeps | place: Gulf of Mexico... | reverse complement strand
TTTTCTATTAAATGCTTGATATGGTAAAAGTTACCTATAAATGGCACTTATTTGTACGAAATTAACGCTATATTTTACATTTTTAATCTATATAATCCCCCGCTGCAATTTATCAATATAATTTTCATTAGGGATTATTATGAAAAAAATACCTTTGATAATGTTAACAACATTAGCAATAACGGGATGTGGTGGTTCATCTGAAGATGAAACTGAAGTAAAAGTACCAAGTAATTTACTTCCTACTATAAATATAGAACAGAACTTCACAGTTAAAGAACAAAAACCGCTTGTAATAGCCGCAACTGCAAGTGATAGTGATGGCGCAATTTCCTCATACTTATGGCAGCAAATATCTGGCCCATCATTAATTTTCGATAATACAGACTCTGATAATATAACGGTCACTTCACCTGATATCACGAGTGATAGCATAGCCGTAATTCGACTAACCGTTACCGATAATTTAGGTGCAAATACAACAGCTGATATAACAATTAATATCACCCGTAAAGTATCAAATGTTACTATTTCAGGTTTGATCACAGATCAACCGATTGCTAATGCACAATTGCTATTTAGTATTGGTGAACAAACTATTGAAGCCACTGCTGATGAAAATGGACAGTACCAAGTTACTTTAGAGGTAGATGATAGTGACAAAGCGCAATTAGTAACTGTTCAGGGCTTAGGTATTAATGAGCAAGATTTTGTAGAGTTTAAATCAGTATTGGGCTCTATGGATAAATTAACGATAGATGCTGGTGAAGATCAACAGCTAATTGCAGACGAAAATTTTGCTGTTAATATTACTAACCTATCAACTGCACAATATGTATTGCTTAAAGCTGCTAATAACAATCAAACTATAGAGTCTGATGAGCAACTTGAAGCGCTAACTAAGCAAATTAATCCTGATAGATTATTAGACCTTGCTGCTGCAATAAAAATTGTAGTTGATAATGAAGGCTTTGAATTGCCTGAAGGAATTGAAAGTACACTCGAATTAATCAGTGATGATGCAGTTGCAGATCAGTTTTTAGCTGATGCTGAGCAACAGGAACCTGGCATAGTTGAAGAAACTAAAGAAGAAATCATTAATGATGAAGATATTACACCAAAACTAAATCCACTTACTAATGTGTATTTATTTGCAAACCCAAGTAATGCTTTTAGTCGTATTGATAATCAAATTTTAAAACTAGACCTAAGTAACAAAACGGGTAGTTTAATAAGCTTTATACAGTATGACTTTACTTGGACACGTAATGCAAGTGGCGATATTATTTTAAGCTTTGCCACAGATGATTCTGGTTGGAACAATTACTGTTACCAAGATAGCTGTAGCTATACTTTATTAACTCGAAGTTATTCATTTGTGACAGCTTCTGATAAGTCGCCTATATTTTTTATTACTGACAATATAAAACTAAATTCAGATGAAAATGCACAGATAGTTACAACATCTTTTACCAAGGAAGCAACTACACTATCAGGCACAATCCCTATTTCTACCGAGATGCTAGCAGATAATAAAATAGCATTGACTCTGCCAAAAAAGAGCATAGCATTTGACATTAAAACCGAGAGTGACTTACTTCTAACTTTAATTTCAGCTCCAGTTACCTTTAACGCTGATGGTAGTGCGAGCTATGTAGATATTGAAAATAAAGAAAACAATATAAATTGGCAAATTATAGATAATGGTATTCTACGCCTTAGTGTAGCCCAGTCAGACAACCATTTTGGTTTTAGTGCTGATTATTATGCGGTTAATGATTTTGCGGGTAATTTACGTTTTATCTCTCAGGTATCGGCTTCTGAAACGTTCAAAAATTCAGTTGTTTCATTTGGCGGCTTACTAGCACAATACCAGACAATAGATATTCCTGATGAACAAAGCTTCGAAGGGAGGTTTGAGCTAGTTGAGGCTCCAGATGATCAAGATACTTTTTCTTTGGTATTTGACGCTGAATCTAGTGGTTATCAAGAAAGTTATTATTATGATAATGATGGTAAATTACAATCCTCAAAAACTCCTTTTAATTGGGAAATTAATAGTAATAGCATTAATATTGCATACTACTATGATTCAGAAAAAAATGAGTATGTTGGTTTCTGTAATGAAGAAGAATCTAATTGTTATAAATGGCGTGCTCGAGAGCTCGAAATAGTACAATCTTCTGAGCAAGGCTTTGTTTGGCGTATCACTAATGAGTTTTTATTTAGTATTAATAATGAAGAACCTACAGCGTTAACCTCAAGAACAATATATGGTTATACAGCTCAATTCAAGCGTATTGATACTACTCCAGCTGATAAACAAGGTACTTTCTACCCTGCTACGAATGACTCTGCGGTTGAACTGGTCTTAAACGCCAATGGTATTGGTAGCTATATGGACCATAACGGAGCAACTGATATTACATGGAGTAGTTATAAAAATAGTTATCGTATTTTATTTAATGACTGGGAAGCACAGATTTACTCTGAATATTTAGACTGTGATGGCGACGGTAATACCGAACTTGTAGAAATTCGTAAAGTATATAATCGCCTAGATATCGTTGATATTTCAGAGCCTGATACTACTGATATCAAGTGGCAGCGTACACTTCAGACAACTGAACATGGGTTTGATGTAAACAATAATAATGCATATTGTAATGTCGCTTATAAAGAGGTTACTGAAGAACCTGAAACAACACGTGTATATACCCCAGATACATTATCAGCAGTTGATTTTTCTTTTAATAATTATGCATTAACAACACAATTTATTCAGTATCAAGATGATGCACAAAACTCTATAAACCTTAATGGTGTAACTGTAACGTTAAATGATAATGGTAGCGGTAGTGTTACATCAGAGAGTATATTATCTGGTGCTTTAAGTTGGCAACAAAATGATAAAGAAACCTTAGTGGCACTTAATGGTATGAGCATTAATTATATTGGTCAAATCACCGTTGATGGTGTTCGCCAACGTGCCATTGCAAAAACACTTTATGATGGTAAAGAAACCATAGGCATACAAAATATCATAAAAGATGCGAGTCCTGATTTTGAGTTTTCAGCGCCTTATGGTTACATTCAACTTTATGGCAATTATGAGCCAGATATTTTTAGTGTGATAGGAAGCATTTTTAATATGAATTTTGATGGTACTGATAATTATGGTACTTATAATTTATTAAATAATAGGTTGAATATTACTCGTTGGTTTTTACATTACGATGAAAATAATGATGGATTACCCGATGATTTTAATAATAATGGCATTCCAGATAAGCATCCTGATACAGCTAACTATGACATATCTAAAACAGAACTATGTATAAATGAAAATCCATTATGTGAAATATATAATGAGCGTCATTATAAGGTGATTTATGAGACTGATGAACTTCAATATATGATGCGTAATGCAAAGTGGTATTTTAGTGTAAATGCAGATGATTATCAAAGTGATGGCACATATTACCAATCAGTTGGTGGTATCTTTATCTTTGAAAAAAATTATGTATCAGGGAAAGTAACGACTAACTCAGTCAATAACATTGATGATAATCTTTTAATTAACCGTTCAAATAGGTTAAACAAATCAGCTCTTCAATAGCGGAATTGTAAGGCGGAAATACGTTTTTAGTTTACAGTGTTCTTTAGTCTGTAACTCAATATAAAAGCTATTTTCATCTTAATTACAAATAAAAAAACCTTGCTGATGCAAGGTTTTTTATTTGTAAACGTGACTAGTCCTAAATAAGGTTCAAACTTTTATCTTAGATAATTATTTAGAAAGAGTTAGTTATTAAAACTAAGCTCATGCTGATTTTCAGCTAAACAGCTTTCACCTACTAAATATTTACAAACCGTAATGCTAGTTTTAGTATTATCAATGAGCTCAATATAATAATTTGTTCCAGATTCACTTGTACGTAATTTCCCTTGCTCTAAGGTGAAAGGAAATACTTCACCATCATCATATTGCATGAAATAATTGCTATCTTCTTCATACATTTTCCATTTTACAGATGTATCTGAATATAAAGTCCAGCCATATAGATTGTATTCATTAAATTGTTCTACTTTAGTACTTTGATTATATTCTACAGCAAATATGTTTGGTCTTATTGAGTTAACAGCCCCTGTACTTTCATTATAATCCACCCAAGTTCTTTCAATAAAATATCGACTATTGGCTTGTGCTATTAGTTTATAAGTTACTTCATAAATCAAATGGCAACTAGCTAGACTAGGATCACAATTTCGATCATTAGTATTTTCATCCCAATATCGTCGACGAATATATTGATCATTTTCAAACTTACCTTGAATTGAGCTGGTTGAAGTTAAAAACATTATGGTGCCATCAGGGTAAATTTGATATTCGCCCCAAGCGTCATCAATGTTGTGGCCACTATGCATAACGTGGTTGCCAGAAAAGTTATCTGCAGTGATGGCTACTTCATTTCTATGTACCATAAAACCAGGCTCAACCCCTTCTGAATTGTTAGAATCTTGTCCTTCAAATATAAACTGATAACCAACATCTATATCTTTAGTAAATAAAACATTTGTTACGGCATCAGATGAGCTAAAAGAAAAACCTGTTGTGGTTATTTGCCAATTATTAATCTCAGCTTGGTTTGTCTCTAAGTCTGTTATTGTTAGGCTACCATCATTATTAATATCAAAAATATGAACACCATCAATTAAACTCATTGACCATTGGCCTACTAAATCACTTTCAGCAAGAGCTATAAATTCAGTTGACTCTAACTGAGTTAATTCATGAGATTGACTTTTGCTTGAGATAAAAAACTCATTTTCATAATGATCTAATTCAAAATCTAATTTATAACCATTTAAGCCAAATGAGGGATGTGGCGTTAAAGTGAGTTGACTCACAGCATCTTTATTTTGTACTTCAATAGATGGATTTTGACTGTAATCCCAAGTTAGATATTCTAGGTAAATAGATTCTTCAATTGGTGTGATATGAATAATATCATTTTCGATAGACCAAGTAATTTTAGCTGTATTTGTGATGCCTATTTCGCCAGTAAGATCATCGTTTAACTGAAGCTTAATTGCCTTGCTAAGGTAATAATCTAAATCATTAAAATAATAAAGACCTGAAATAGTTTTAAAAGTTGCAGACACTTCACAGTCAGATTGAATATTTGAAATGCGATATTGGTTTCCTGATTCAAGCGTGCCATTACAACCTGTGATTGTATTTATAATGTAACCTTCACTTGCTGTAATTTTTAAAACTGTTTCAGAACCATATATAGCATCTATTGATTCAGGTGTGATAGCACCATTGCCATCTGATGTAGTGGTTATGGATAGGGTCGGAGCTTCAAAGGTCCAAGTGCCTCTATTTTCGGTTTGGCAACTTTCACTTTTTTGGTACCAACAAATGGTAAATTCGTTATCAATATTATTGACTAATTCGATAATAAAAGCTTGGCTGTTATTATCGGTATAATGTAATAAACCATCGATAATTTCGATTTCATATGTTTCGCCTGCAATTGAAATATATTGCGTTTTGTTATTATCGTTATCATATTCAGTCGTTAACTCAATGCTTGTTACTTCACCTTGGCTATTTTTATAATAAAAATGTGAGTTGCCATAAAGCATTTCATTGGTAAACTCTTGATACCCTGCTGTAGAATAATTATATATAAATAGCTCTTCATTAGTATCAGATATCATACCGTCATTATTAAACCAAGTTTCTTCACGGTGAATAAAATATTGCCCATCTAAAATTGCAATGAAATTATATTTTTGTTGATAAGATAGGTAGCAATTAGCATCATTTGTATCACATTGCCTTACTATCTGATCATCTAATATATAACGTTCACGATAAAAAATACCATCATCAAATCTACCTTGACTACCAGATAAAGTCATACCGATACGAACAGTTAAGTCTTCATTGATATTCATATCAAAGCGCTCTTGCGGTCTTCCTATAAATCCCTGCCAACGGCCTATAATATGACTTTTTTCTATAACCAAATCTGGCTGCTTTTTAAAGAAAAGACCGTATAAGGTATCTGACCATTCAGCTATGCTCGTATCTAGACCAACAATTTGATAACCCTCACCTTGTGATTTGGTTAACCATATTGCTACGCTGCCATCACCTTCTGAGTCTTGATAATTAATAATTAGTTTTTGTTCGTCTATTTCCCAAGTGTACTGCTGCTGTTCATTATTTAATGATAGAGCACTACCATCGGCCTTAAAGTTAATAATTTCAATATCATCACTATTTTTATCAGTGAAGTTTTGTAAATACCAAGTACCAACTAGCTCTTGTTCTGAAATTTTGGACGTTTGCTGTTTGTTGATTAAATTTGTGATAAATGTCTGTTGTTGTGTTTCTTCTAAAACATCATCTTTATATGTTTCAACTAATTGAATAACTTCAATTGAGCGAAAGACTTCATTTTCAGCTAAAACAGTAAATTCAATTTCTGTTACCTGTTGTTTATAAGTGGCTTCAGTTGATGATTCTTGCTCATGCCATGTATCTATAATTAAAGGATTATTTTGCGCTAGTGTTAAAGTGACAACACTATTAGTTTCTTGCCATGTGATGTCGCTTTTATTTGTCGCAAATAATTCACCTGTGCCATCATCATTCATATTTAAATGGTAGGCACGATTTTGATGAAATTGAGGTGAATTGATAATATATTGCCCAATCAAAGCTGTATTTAAACCATCAACTAGTTCTTCATCAGCTAATATTTCTTGTTTTGTTTCTTCAATTAAGCCTGGGTCTTTTTCATTAACCTCTTGCTTAAAGCTCTCTGCTGTTTGCTCATCATCAACTAAATCTAAAGTTGAGATAACACCTTCAGGCAATTTATAATCGTCATTATCGACAACAATCTTGATTAAAGTGGCTAATTCTATTTTTTCATCGGCTGAAACGTTAAGTAATGCCCTATTGAGTTCTTCATCAGATGAAATGCTCTGATTAGAGCGGTTTAATAATGCAAATTCCGCAGTTGATACATTGGTGATATTAACGCCAAAATTATCACTCTTGTCTAAAGTATTATCTTCACCAGCCTGTTCGATTAATGCTGAAACAGAATTGAGTTGTGATGCAAATTCAACATTTTCTTGTATTCCAATACCAAAAGCTGAAATTTTAACAAGCTTATTGAATTGAGATTCATCAACTTGAAGTTGGGCACTATATGCACCATTTTGATTGGCTGTAACTTCTATTACCGTATCACCAGTTGAGAGCTTTACATTTGCATTAGCTATAGGTTGGTCAGTAACTAAGCCTGAAATAGTAACATTAGAAACAATTCTTTTAACCAGTAACTTATGCGTATTTGAAGAAGTGGCACCCTGATTATCTGTAACAGTAACGGTAAAAGAGATATCAATATCTTCATTAATATCTGGTACTTTAAAGCTTGGATTATTGGTATTAGTTGATGAACTTTCTATCGCTAATGATGAATCATGAGCCCAGCTATAACTGGCAATACTACCATCGCTGTCGCTCGCATCTGCAGTTAAGGTGAAAGCTTCTTTTTCTTTAGCTTCAGTAATTGCGTTGGAAATTGAGACTATTGGAGGGAGGTTAGCAGTACTTCCGCCGGGCGATGTTTTATCATTATCATCTCCACCTCCACAGCCAGTAATAAACATAGTTGATGCAAGCGCACTCAACATGTAATTAAAATTTATACGGGGGTTCATATTATGACTCCTTGTCATAGGCTTAATTTTTATTAAAACAAATAAACTGTTGTGTAAAGAGAGATGGAATTTAACTTTTTATATATAAAAAGTTAAAGTTTTTAATAGATTACATTAAATGTTACATTTTATAGAAACTAATTCCACGGTCAAACTTTTAGTCAAAAATAGGAACGTTATTTCAGCTTTTAATACTTTTCTATCTATTTGGTTTTATTTGTTTAGTGCTTTCTATTTTCTTTTGTTATCTTCTTATATCGTTTCAAAGAAAAACAAAAATAGTCGAATGGCTTTAACATTAGTGGGGTGTTTATAGGTATTTTGATATGCCTCTTCTATGGCTTTTCCAACTAATAGTTAAGCTGATGGTGATCTTGCCACGGACAATATAAGCGATAAAATTTCATCTGTCATAGCTTCAGGTTCTATGGATTCAGGTGTAAATGATGACCTTAATAAAGCAATGGCAGGTGTGAGTTCGCTTAATAATTTAAGATTAGGATGATCTCGACCAATAATACGTGCAATTGCATTATTTAAGTTTTCTAGGTTATAGCCTGATTTTACAGCTTCTTCTATGCCTTTGTCGGCTCGCATTGCAGATACTAATCCTGGTACTAGATCTGGCTTTTCAAAAGCGGACTTACATTTTGGACTAATAAGCGCTTTTAAGTCAGCAATAGGATCATCTGTGAGCTGAGGTTTATCATTAGGCATAATTCTAATGGCATCAGCTATTAATGCTTCTTTTTTTGGCCAACGTCGATAAATAGCTCCGGTACCTGCTCCTGCACGATTCGCAACATCTTGTACACGAAATTTGTCAAACCCTACATCAAGCAATAACTCAATTGCAGCTTTTAAAATTGACTCTGTTCTAGAGTCATCTTGTTTGCGACCTCTGGTTTTTACAGGGGATTTAGATTCATTTGTTTTCATGACGGCAATATTAACAGATATGTTGCTTCGCTCAAATGAGGTTAGTTTAATTAATAGTAGAAATTATTATTTCCGGAAATCTTGATTTCCGTAATTTATAAATGCATACTGGCACTTCTTAACCAGATTAAACAAATAAATTTAAGGAATGCTCTAATGAGTTTACGTATAACATTAAACCCTAATATCAAGCTTGAGTTTGCTTTTGGCACTGTAACTAAAGGTAAAGAAGCACAGCTTTTTGGTGAGTATTTTTCGGTTATCAATCCTGTATTAGCAGAGCATGGTGCAAATACAGCCGCTTCTTTTGCTGTTATTGATACCAACTGGCAAGGGGTTACTCCTGTAATGGGCGCATTAACTTTTTGGCCGTCGCTTGAGAACCGTAAAAATTTTCATGAAGATGAAAGGTTTTTAAGTGTTAAACAATTACGTGACGATGCGATGGACTTGTTGTGTGGCGGTCATATGTTTATATCATCAGATAAAGAGGTGAACTTAAATACAGATTCAGATTATGCACTGATCTTGAGTGATGAAAATGTACAAGGTTTAGAGCCTCTTTTTAATTTACCATTTATTAGTGACAGTCCACAAAAAGACTATATTGGTAAATCTTTGGCATTATATGCTTGGAATGAAGTTACTGAGCAACTTTTAACTTCTGTAGCATCATCATGCGAAGTATTTAAAGTACGTTTTAATGTGCCTAATTCATAGAAAATATATTTTTATGCATTGGCAAGTTCTCTTGCCAAGCGATTTTATTTTTTAAATATAATTACCCATTAATACTTTTCTTTAAAGATCAAAAAAAATACTTTACCTATAATAAATACTACTTTAATGTGCATTCCATACCGTATGGTTTGAATATAGGGAGGTATTATGGGTTTGTTCTTTCCAAATGTACGCACACTTAAAGAGCCTAAAAATGATAATTTAGCAGATAAGGTAAAAGGGCATTACTTTCGTGATGCATTGTCTGTTGTAGTTAAAAAGTCAGAACTATCACCAAGTCAGTTACAACACGCTATTTTTGCTTATATGCCAAAATGGGTAAGTACTTTAATGAAAATACGTAATCGTATCGTGAGTTTATTTGGTTTTGAGGTTGGGGCTGATAATTTAAAGCCTACTAGTGATGAGCTAGAAATTGGCGATAAAGCAGGGTTCTTAACAATCACCGAAAAGTCAGAGGATGAAATCATATCTTATGCTGAAGATAAGCATATGACGTTTTACATCTCAGTATTAAAAAAGTCAGACGAAGTTATTGTATCTACTTTAGTAAATAAAAAAACACTGATTGGTCGTATATATGTGAATAGCATTTTACCTTTTCATTATATTATTGCGCGTACTGTGCTAAATAATGCAATTAAAGCCAATCGAATATGAAAAAGAAACTAACAATAGCCAGTTAGATAGGCTTTGCTTATTTATTTCAACCGCCAGTCTAAAAGCCAACCTACAAAATCCGAATGTAATTCACCTGTAGACAATGAACTTGTAGGAGATGCTTTGCCTACATGGATGTAGGTACAAGAATAACGCAGGAGCAGTTATCGGTAGCTTTTCATTTAAACCGTCAGCCTAAAGGCCAACCTACAAAATCCGAATGTAATATCACCTATAGACAATGAACTTGTAGGAGATGCTTTAGCTTTTCGTAACGCTGAGCTTGTGGATGAAGTTGAGCCTTATTCATTAAAACCGTCAGCCTAAGGGCCAATCTACAAAAATCAAATATACGATTACCGGTAAGTACAGACTTGTAGGAGATGCTTTGCCTACATGGATGTAGGTACAAGACTAACGCAGGAGCAGTTATCGGTAGCTTTTCATTTAAACCGTCAGCCTAAAGGCCAACCTACAAAATCCGAATACAGTATTATCTTCAGATGATAAATCTACAAAATACTTATATCACTGTGATATGTATTTATGTTCGGTTTTTAATGGTATTAAGCAAGCGTTAAGTTAAATTTTGTTAATATCCACCTCTTTATTGAATTATCAATACAAAATCTTTAGTAATTAAGGTTTATCAATTTGATTTAAAACAGTAAATATACATATGGAAAAATTAATTAAAGGATATAATGATAGCGCTGTCATGCGGGGCAGGTTTTAACTTATGAACAACAATGAGCAAAATAATGAATTTCACTATTAAACAAAAATTAATGATTTTAGCTGGGTTTATCTTGCTAGGTTTGGCTGGGTTATATTTTGAAAATACGGTGAATCAAAATAAAAATGCGCAATTAGTCAAAATTAGAACTGAACTTAAAGATGTACAGTTGTCTATTTTGCAACTAAGACGCAGTGAAAAAGATTTTATGCTGCGTAATGATGAAAAGTATCGTGGACGATTTAATGCCATGACTCAGCAGACGGATGAACTTTTATTTTTACTTGAAACCGACTTAAAACATGCAAATGTGAACACTGAGCAAGTAGTGGAATTGAATAATTCATTAACAGCATATAAAGGGCTATTTAATGAATTTGTAGATTCTTCAATCGTTAAAGGTTTGACTAAAACGACGGGAAGCTATGGTGGTTTAAGGGCTGCTTCAAATGAATTAGAAAAAACAATAAATCAACTCAATGATTTAGGAATTAATGTTGATTTATTAATGTAAAGAAGGCATGAAAAAGACTTTATGCTGCGTTATGAAGAAAAATATGCAGATAAAGTATATCAAGTATCTGATATTTTAAATGAAAAGCTAAAGACGACACATAGCAAAGGGTTATTAAATCGTTATTTAGATCAATTTGAGCAGTTTGTCGCTATTAGTAAAAAAGTGGGGCTTGATGCTAATTCAGGTATTCAAGGTGATATGAGAGCTGTTATTCAGAAAATGGAAAAAGACTTAGAAGTTGAAATATTACGATTAAATACTTACATAACTTCTCATATGGCCAGTGCCCAGGTATCTCATATTGCAATTTCTTTATTTATTTCAGCTTTTATGATTTTTTCTGTGCTTGTGATAGCAAAACAAATTATAACCCCTTTAAGCATGCTGTCTGACCGAATGACTGAGATTCAAAATGATAATGATTTATCACAAAGATATGAAGAAAATAGTGATGAGATAGGCGCTATTTCTAAAAAGTTTAATAGCTTAATGAGTCACTTTCAATCATTAATAAAAAGTATCAATATTACGGTAGATGCTTTAACTGAATCAACGGCGATAGTG
>Ga0105359_10003998_pt1 | contig 11916 bp, 9 predicted proteins | sample GOMGulsemesocosm_6_FD_83659 | JGI IMG/M metagenome (GOLD analysis project Ga0105359, IMG submission 83659) | Methane-oxidizing microbial communities from mesocosms in the Gulf of Mexico - GOM8C Gulf of Mexico | ecosystem: Environmental > Aquatic > Marine > Cold seeps | place: Gulf of Mexico... | reverse complement strand
TTTTTTGAGCTTTTATCCGCTTTTACTCTCAAGTATCCGCAAATCCAGTTTGATATTCGCTTTAGTGATCAACTGAAAGATCTTCATGATGAGAACATAGATTTCGCATTGCGTTTAGGTAGGTTAGCGGATCACAGCCATATGGTCGCTATCCCACTTATTCAAACACAATTACTGGCCTGCGCCACACCCAGATACCTTGAACAGTACGGCACCCCCAAGTCGTTCGCGGATTTAGCCAGTGGTAAACTAATTCTAATGTCACCGCTGAACAGCTCAGAGGCGCTGAGGAACTTCTTTCAAAAGGAAAAAATTCACCCCGAACAATTAGCGGCGCATAGGTGTGACGATATTGAAGGGGTGTATCAGTCTGTGCGGGCAGGTTTAGGTACAGGCATGTTACTGGATATTTCAGTCCAACAGGAGATTGATCAAGGCACACTGATCTCTGTGTTGTCAGAGCGAAACCTCCCTCGTAAACAACTGTATTTGCTTCAGAAAAAAAGCCAGTGGCAAACACAAAAGCAACTGGCGTTTAAAACTCACGCAAAATCCTTCTTCTGCGAAGCTTCAAGGTCACTGAATCAACAACTGCATAATTAGGAAAACAATATTACCCCTCAACAAGCCTTGTCTTCGCTTATACGTACCTCACCACTTTAACCCACCCTAAAAACACTGCAAAGATTGAAACGTTAATTTTTCTATTTGTTAATCTAAAATCCACTAATTAGTACACAATACTAATCTAAATTGTGGACAATCCACTTAATTCTGGGTATTTTTTAAGCACCCGTCAGTCAGAAATGATTGGCAGCTAGATATAAACAACTAAAAATAACAAATTGTTTTATTGGAGATTGATAATGTCCGTATCAGATCAAGCTATCGACATCCCAAGCGACACTGCTAATGAGATAGGCAGTGCAGAGCAGCTCAAGGATCCTAACTATTTTCCACCGTTAAATGTATCAATACCCCTGGGAATCCAGCACGTAATGGCAATGTTTGTGTCTAACGTGACTCCTGCAATAATTATTGCTGGGGCAGCTGGCTTCGGTTTTGGTTCCAACTCCGCTGATTTTCCTTCGATGATCTATATGATGCAGATGTGCATGTTGCTCGCCGGAGTGACGACATTACTGCAGACTATAGGTTTTGGTGCGATTGGGGCACGCTTGCCAATAGTACAGGGAACTAGCTTTGCCTTTATTCCTATCATAGTGCCACTTGTCGCCGGTAAGGGCGTCGACGCAATGGCTGCAGTCACAGGAGGTATACTGGTGGGTGGTTTATTGCAAGCTTGCCTGGCTCCTTTTATCGGCAGGTTGCGCTTTGCTCTACCGCCGCTGGTCACCGGGTTGATAGTGACGATGATAGGTCTGTCACTACTCAAAATAGGCATTCAATATGCCGCTGGCGGTGTGCCTGCTATCGGCACTGCTGAATTTGGCTCGCTGCAAAATTGGGGGGTGGCTTCAGTGGTGGTTGTGGTCACTCTGGGGTTTAAATTCTATACCCGCGGTATGCTCAGTGTTTCGGCGGTGCTAATCGGTTTAATCGCCGGCTATATAGTCGCTTATATGCTGGGGATGGTGCACTTTGGCAATATCGCCAAGGCAGCACCTTTTGCATTGCCTAAAATATTCCCCTTTGGTATCGAATTCAGTGTCGCCGCTATCTTGGGCATTACCTTAATGTCCTTTATCTCAGCGATAGAAACGGTGGGAGATGTGTCGGGAATAACCAAAAGCGGTGCCAATCGCGAGGCGACAGATACTGAAATTAAAGGCGCTACTTACGCTGACGGGCTGGGGTCGGCTTTTTCTAGCTTATTTGGTGCCCTGCCTAACACCTCCTTCTCGCAAAATGTTGGTCTGATCGCCATGACTGGGGTGATGAGCCGACACGTAGCAACGATAGGCGCGCTGTTTCTGGTAGTCTGCGGTTTTATCCCAAAAATCGGGGCTATTATTTCGACAGTGCCTATTGAAGTACTAGGTGGTGGCGTGATTATCATGTTTGGCATGGTGGCATCTGCTGGCGTTAAAATGCTTGCTGACGTAGATTGGAACAGCCGCAACATGGTAATTTTTGCAATCTCTATTTCGATAGGCCTAGGCTTAATGTTAGAGCCATCCGCACTGCAACATTTACCAGGCACTGCTAAGGCATTAATGTCTACAGGCTTATTACCCGCTGCTGTAATAGCTATTGCCTTAAACCTGCTAATGCCTCAAGAAGGTGAAATAGAATAATTAAAAGGAGGGTAATTAATTTCAGCCTTAATTACCCTCAATTATTTTATGACGATAATTGGATTACTTGTATATAAGACAGCAGTCCCTCTTTTTGCATACTATCCACTAATCTGCGCACTGCCTGACGGCTTTGCCCCATAACACGAGCGATTTGCGGGACATTTAGAGCAATTTCCGACCTTTCAAGTGCCCCAATAATTTTCCACCTATCACCGACAATGATCAAATGGAATAATCCAGTACAGAAGTAATAACAATATTAAGTATCATGCCTAGCTGGCTTGTTGATCACATATTGGATATATCCAAACAATCTATAAATTGGAGTTAGCTTGAAACATTATTTCTTTTAATTTTGCTATTTGCGGTTGGATACTTAGGTTGGAATGAAGTGTCTAAATCTAAACACGATTGGTTTTTAACCTTTGTTGCAAAAACCCTCATCTTTGATACATCAGTCAATCTAGACTTTAATATTGAACGGCACTGGACGGAGCAATCATTGCAAAATGATTGAGATCACTTGTTCTTGGTCTGTACAAATGAGCACTCAACATTAGGTGATAGGCTATGCAGGACTTTTATTTCAAGTTTAATGCGACACCTGAAACTATAATTGCCTTTTTTTTCAAAAACAATAACTACAGATATTTAATAGTCGGCACTGATGCTGCAAATCATAACCAAATCAAAGACTATCTCGACACTCGCTATACATTTTTAACGGTAAGTTCGGGGTCGAAAGGACAATTTGACCAAGAACTAGGCATATGGAAATCATCAACAGGATTTATTAGTACATTTGTAAACGAGCCTTTAAAGTGAAGTAATACCCTTAACACTTGATTGAAAGGCAAGGCAAGCAAAATCAATAAACTATCAATTAATCGCATAATCGGGTAGCCGAGCTCCCCTGCAGGGGATATTCGTACAGGACGTTTCTGCTGATTTAGTGATATTTAACACCATGAGCAAATTATGTTAATTTTGCGTGACCACACCTTAAAACGCCCATTGATTAACCCACACATCAGTCACAAGCAGAAAATCACCTCTGCATAGTTACCGGTAATTGGGTACTGCGCTTCACCTCACTCATCGCCACACTGGTATTAAACGCCTGCACTCCGGGCAACTTAGACAACTGTTCTCTGTACAAGCGCTCATAGCCGGCTATGTCAGTTGTGACGATTCGCAATAGAAAATCGACATTGCCGAGCATTACATAACACTCAGTGATCTCGCTGATTGTTTTAACTTCGCGCTCAAAATTCGCCAGTTCTCCGTTGGCGATTAATTTCACCTCGGCATAAATGACTAAATTCAACCCCAATTTTGCCGGGTTTAAAATGGCGGTGCGCTGTAAAATATAGCCTTCATCTTCAAGGCGTTTTATTCTCCGCCAACAGGGGGGTTGGGACAGGTTAACCCGCTCGGCAACTTCAGAGACGGAGATACTAGAATCCGCTTGTAATAACTGCAAAATCTGCTGATCTATCTTGTCTATTTTCATTATTTTTACTCACATACACACAAAGCTTTACTATTCTTAAAATGGATTTTAACTTAGGTTTTATCACAAAAGGTAATAAATATACCCATACCTATAATTATGAGTATATTTTATATCGAACACCCCTATTACAGCAAAAAACTTAAATAATTTCTACCGACTAAAACAGGTATATTTTTAGCTAATAATAAAACATCAACCTTACACAAGAATCGATGCCTTGGGCATTAAGGGTAAATCATGTCAGTTTTTTCACATATCGAGTTTGATAATCACGAACAAGTTGCCTATTTCACCGATGAGCAAAGTGGACTAAAGGCAATTGTTGCCATCCACAATACCAAACTCGGCCCCTCACTCGGCGGTTGCAGAATGTGGCCTTATGCCAGTGATGCAGAGGCATTGACTGATGTATTGCGCCTATCTCGTGGCATGACCTATAAATCGGCGATATCCGGTTTGCCTCTGGGCGGTGGTAAGTGTGTGATTATTGGCGATCATCGCAAACATAAGAGCGACGCGCTACTTAAGGCACTGGGCAAGTATTTACAAGGGTTATCCGGTGCCTATATAACTGCCGAAGATTCAGGTACTAGCGTTGCCGATATGAAGGTGATCGGCACTACTACAGAATTTGTCGCTGGAGTTTCTGAGAGCGGCGAACACGGTGGCGATCCCTCCCCCTCAACTGCCTACGGTGTTTTTGTCGGCCTCAAGGCCGCTGTCGCTCACAAGCTACAACGCCAGGACTTAACCGGTTTAACCGTTGCCGTACAAGGGGTTGGCAACGTCGGTTTGCACTTGTGCAAATATTTGAAAGAGGCCGGTGCCCAGTTAATTGTCGCTGATGTTTTTGCCGCGAACGTACAGCGCGCTGTGGATCAGCTCGGCGCAACGGCCGTTGAGCCGGATCAAATATACGCAGTACAAGCCGATATTTTCGCCCCCTGCGCTATGGGTGGCATTATCAACTCACAAACGTTAGAAGTGCTACAGGCAAAAGTGATTGCCGGGGCCGCTAATAATCAGCTGTCGCGACCGGAAATCTCTGCGCAACTGGAAAGTAAAGGCATACTGTACGCCCCTGATTATGTAATCAACGCCGGCGGTATCATCGATATTGCCTATCAACGCAGCGGCGAAAGCGCCGAAGCCCTTAAAGCGCATATCGAATCTATTGCCGACACTTTAACCAGCATCTTCAATCGGGCAGAGCTTGAGCAGCTGCCGACAGAAGTAGTGGCTAATCGCATTGCCGAAGAGCGTTTTAAGTAAAGTTTAACTATTAGCAATACTTAGTCTCTCAATAGTGGCCTGCCGTTATTGAGAATAACAATAAAAAATAACTGATCATTCAGACACTTGGTGATCCCAAGTGCGCGAAAGAGAGGAAGATTTAATGACCGACAAACAACCCGTTGACACTGCGATCCAGTATCAGTCGAAACTTTTTGTTCCCCAGGCGTCATCGCGTCCTGAAACCGCCCCGGATTTTTCGCATATCGAAATTCCCAGTCCTATAGCCAGCCATCGCCCGGATGTGTTGAGCGAAGCTATCGACATCCAGGATTTGGCCTATGGTTTGGTGCGAGTACTCGGGGATGACAATTTAGTGGCAGGCCCCTGGGCACCGGATCTATCGCCAGATAAATTACTGCAAGGTCTTAAACATATGATGCACGTGCGTGCTTTCGATAACCGTATGTTTAAGATGCAGCGTCAGGGCAAGCTGTCTTTTTATATGAAATGCACCGGTGAGGAAGCCGTAGCAGTCGCTCAGGGGATGGCTTTAAAGCCTTCAGATATGTTATTTCCCAGTTACCGCCAGCAGGGATTGTTGTTTGTTCGAGACCACTCGATTGTCGATATGATGTGCCAGTGTCTGTCCAATGCCAAAGACAATATAAAAGGTCGGCAGATGCCGATTTTTTACAGTTCGAAAAAGCACAATTTCTTTTCCCTGTCCGGAAATTTAGCCACCCAATACTCCCAAGCGGTTGGCTGGGGCATGGCCTCTGCTTACAAAGGCGAAGACAACGTCGCCGTCTCTTGGGTTGGCGATGGTACAACTGCTGCAGCCGATGTCTATCACGCACTGGTATTTGGCTCCACCTATAAAGCGCCAGTTATTCTCAACGTGGTTAACAACCAGTGGGCTATCTCGACACCCCAGTCTTTTGCCAGCACCGGCAGTACTTTTGCGGCGCGCAGTATCGGCCTTAGCATCCCCGGCATCAGAGTCGACGGCAATGACTTCCTGGCTGTTTACGCTGTTACACAATGGGCAGCTGAGCGGGCACGTAAAGGCGGCGGCCCCACCTTTATCGAACTTTATACCTATCGCACTGAAGGTCACTCTACCAGCGATAATCCCGATGCCTATCGCGGCAAAAACGAAGCCAGCTTCTGGCCACTGGGCGATCCTATCGAGCGTTTGAAAGAGCATTTAATTGCTATAGAGCAATGGAGTGAAGAGCAACACCAGGCACTGCAAAGCGAGCTGACCGACGAAATCACCAAAGATTGGAAAGAAGCTCTGTCGCACGGCTCACTCGACAATGGCCCACACTGGCCGGTCACTAGCATGTTTGAAGATGTGTTCAAAGAGATGCCGCCGCACTTAGTAAAACAAAGCAAGCAGATAGGAGTTTAAGAAATGGCTAAAATGAATATGATTCAGGCACTTAACTCCGCCATGGATATTGCCATGGACCGCGACCCAAACGTATTGGTGATGGGAGAAGACGTGGGCTATTTTGGCGGTGTTTTTCGCTGCACCGACGGCTTGTATAAAAAATACGGCTCACATCGCGCTCTTGATATGCCAATCGCCGAGGGCGGTATTATGGGCGTCGCAATCGGCATGGGTGTTAACGGCTTGCGCCCAATAGTAGAGATACAGTTCTCCGATTACATCTACCCTGCTATCGACCAAATAGTCTCAGAACTCGCACGCTTGCGCCATCGCAGTGGCGGTGAATATTTTGCCCCAGTGGTTATACGCGCCCCTTGTGGTGGCGGTATTCGCGGCGGACAAACTCATTCCCAGAGCCCCGAGGGCATCTTTACTCACGCCTGTGGTTTAAAAACGGTGATGCCCTCTAACCCCTACGAGGCAAAAGGTCTACTGATCGCCGCCATTGAAGACGACGATCCGGTGATATTTTTTGAGCCAAAACGTATCTACAATGGCCCTTTTGATGGCGATCACAACAAGGCCGCCTCGCCCTGGAGTGCGCACCCACTCGGTGATGTACCCCAAGAGCACTACAAGATTGAAATTGGCAAAGCCAACGTTTTAGAGCCTGGCTCTGCTGTAACCGTCATCACTTATGGCAACATGGTGCATGTCGCACAAGCGGCTATCAAGAACAGTGGTATCGACGCTGAACTGATCGATCTTCGTACTTTAATCCCCTTAGATATCGACACTATTAAAGCCTCAGTGCAAAAGACTGGCCGTTGTGTTGTGGTGCACGAGGCAACCTTAACCAGTGGCTTTGGTGCCGAGATTTTATCGCAAGTACAAGAGGAGTGCTTCTGGCATTTAAAAGCGCCGATTGAGCGGGTTACCGGCTGGGACACCCCTTACCCGCACGCCTTTGAATGGGAATACTTCCCCAGTCAGGAGCGCATTACCCAGGCGATGTTACGCACTTTGGAGAGCAACTAATGAGTCATTACAGTTTTAAATTGCCCGACTTAGGTGAAGGTATCGTGGTCTCGGAAGTGGTAGAATGGCATGTTGCTGTTGGCGATCAGGTCGATGAAGATCAACACATCTGTGATGTTATGACCGATAAAGCCGTAGTGGAGGTGACCTCACCGGTTACCGGCACTGTAGAAAAACTGGCCTGTGATGCGGGTATTGAAATTCCCGTAGGCAGTGAGTTGATCTTGTTTGCCACTACAGCAAATAACAGCGCTGCTAATGATAGCTCAGCAGCTGATGATACTGAGCCAACCACCCCTTTTACTAAACCGACAACTGTTGATAAACCAGCAGCGGACGTCGCTGCTGTTAACACAGCGTCACAATCGCCTGACAACGTCTTGACTACACCAGTGACAAACCGCCTGGTACTTACCTCACCTTCAGTGCGCAAGCGCGCTCGCACTGAAAACATTGATTTAAGTATCGTCGCAGGCTCTGGTGCATCAGGTAGAATTAACAATTCTGATCTGGAGGCCTTTATCGCCGCAGGCGGTGCGCAAGTAAGCCTTGCTGCTACTAAACTCTCTTCTACTAATACCACTACCGAGGTCAAAATCAGCGGCCTGCGTCGTATCATCGCGCAAAAGATGCTGCAGGCAACTAACAACATTCCTCATTATGCCTATATTGAAGAAGTTGATTTAACCGCACTTGAAGCGCTGCGTAAACACCTCAACGACAACCGCAAAGCTGAACAGCAAAAACTGACACTGCTGCCTTTTATCATGCAGGCGCTAGTCAAAGTCGTAGCAGATTTCCCACACTGCAATGCGCACTACAATTCCCAGAGTGAAATACTCACTCAGCACAGTGCTGTGCACGTGGGTATTGCCACTATGACACAACAGGGATTGATGGTTCCGGTCGTCAAAGATACTCAATCGCTGGATATCTGGGGTACTGCCGCACAGATGGCACAAGTCACTGAGCTGACCCGCGCAGGTAAAGCCAACAGTGCACAACTGGGTGGTTCAACCATCACTATCACTAGTTTAGGTGTTATTGGTGGCATCGCCACGACGCCGATTATAAATGCTCCTGAAACCACGATTGTCGGCATTAACAAAATGCAGCAGCGCCCGGTGGTAATTGATGGACAGATCGTTATCCGCAAGATGATGAACTTGTCATCTTCTTTTGATCACCGGATAGTGGATGGCTACGATGGCGCCTTAATGATCCAGGCACTCAAGTCTCTGCTGGAGAACCCAGGGGCGATCTTCGTTTAATTTACCCTTTGAAAAGTTGAACCGCTGGATAATAGTTGTTTTTAGCGTTGATGATCAAAGATAAACAAAAGCAGCCGCCTGGCTGCTTTTTTCATTAGCCTTTGTCATTCACTCATTTTCTCAGGCAAGCACAACTGCACTACCCACCCGGATATAAACATCGCTATACCGACAAACCAAAACGCCGTTATTAAATCTTGTGACCACTGCGCCATCAGACCCATGATCAATGCGCCAATGGCGTAACCGGAATCTCGCCAAAAACGATACACGCCAATTAAACTGGCTCGATACTGAGCAGCCGAAAAATCACCTACGGCTGCCCCTAAGTTCGGATAGAGCATCGCCATGCCCACCCCTATCAGCGCCGCTTCCAGGCTCCACAGGCCAATGGATTGAGTCAGTGGGATGGCTATAATACCAGCCCCGCACAGCCACATACCCCAGACTATCAAAGCTTTTCGACCAATTTTGTCTGACAGCGGCCCTGTAATCAATTGGCTGGCGCCCCATACAACACCGTAGATGGCGATAATAGCACCGGATTCAAGCAGTGATAGGCCCTGAGAAACAAAATATACCGGCAGAAAAATCCAGACGATGGCATCGGTAAATTTTTCCACCAGCCCCGCCTGATTCAGCGCCATTAATGGTTTACTTTGCAGCGAAGCTAATTTGAACAATTGCGCCAATGATTTTTGCTCACTACTGTGTACTGTATTGTGATCTTTTGACTGCTGGTAGTGCAAATTCGCCCAGGGCAAAGTTTCTACTATGCTGATTTTAGCCAACAGCAACCCCAATAAAACCACAGTTAAACTGAAATAAAACAATCCCTCTCTAACCGCAAACTGAGTCACTATATAGGCCGTGATTAACCCGGCTATACCTACTGCTGCGTAACCGGCGAACTCATTGACACCGTTTACCAGGCCTTTTTGAGTGCTTCTGGCCAGATCCAATTTGCTGTTCAGCGCCATCGACCAACATAAACCTTGGTTAATCCCCAACAAAACAGTACTAAAGATAATCCAGTTCCAATTGGGTGCGTATAAAAAAACAAAAGGTATCGGCAGTGCAACAATCCACCCAAGAATCAGAATATTCTTGCGACCATGGCGCTCACTGAGCTTTCCGGCAAACAAATTCATCAGCGCTTTAACTATGCCGAATACCACCACAAACGAAGCCAGTAAAAAGAATGCCCGATCGGCCAGAGCGAATTCAGATTCTGCCAATGCGGGAACTACAATCCGAGTCATGCCGATGGTTAACCCCACCAGAAATATCTGCAGCAGCTGAAGACTGAATTGGCCAAGATTTTTTTGTATGCCATGTTCAATCCCCGATGTTTGAGGATTTAATGACTCATTTTTGGCTCTAGTGTTAACAAGGCTATGCGCCATTAGCTGCTCCTAATAAAACAAGTTGATTAAAGAGTAGCAAATTAAATTTTATTATTCAATTGACTGATTGAATGTATGCATTTTGCACAGCGTTTTTTAACCCTACGTACTAAGAAACCAAGCACTCTCTGGGCTCTCTACATTGATTGAGCGCCTTTGCTAACACGCTTTCAAACAGACTTATCTTGCCGCTTTTAGCGGGCAAAACAGATAATTGAATTGTAACTGTTAGAGGTTCCAGCTAACATTCAATCACTTGATTGAATTTGGTACTATTGAGTTATGAGCCTGATTAAAAAGCAACTATTTGAACAACTTGCCATTATTGCGCACTCTTTGGGATCGCCCCAGCGCGTTGAAATGCTTGACTACTTAGCTCAGGCTGAGTGCGGGGTTGATGAACTAAGCAAGTTAGTCGGTCTAACAGTCGCTAATACTTCCAGGCATTTGTTGATTCTGAAAAATAATGGACTAGTGGTAGTAAGAAAAGCGGGAAAACAGCGACTGTATAAAATCGCCGGAGACGATGTGGTGCTGTTGATCGCCAGTTTGCGTATAACAGCACAAACCCATCTGGCTGAAGTAGACCGCCTGCTGACAAAAATAAGCTCTAATACACTGCATGAAAACACTATAAGCAGCGAACAACTGGCGGATAAGTTTAACGATCAGGATTTATTAATTCTTGATGTGAGGCCTAACAAAGAGTTCTTGCAGGGGCATATTCGCGGCGCTGTTAACATACAACCTCAAGAAATTCTTGAAAAAATCAAACATTTGCCCGCTAATAAAACAGTCGTTGCGTACTGTCGCGGCCCTTACTGTCTGTATTCTTATGAGATGGTCAACTCCCTTAGGGACAAAGGCATACAGGCGCTGAGACTGGAACAGGGGTTCCCGGAATGGAAAGCGGCTGGGCTGCCCTGTGAGCTACAGGAAATACTCTGAAGATTTATGGCAGGGGCATCAGACTGATTAATCTATGCTGGGAATATCCTAATGGATTTTATACAGCAGCACCCTCTATAAGCGTTTCACTCAGTACACTGCTCGCATATAGGGTGATTGCTTAAGAGCTTATTACTTAGCAGGTAATTACCTAGCAAATTATGACTACAGCTTAACTGCAGTCATAATCCAAAAGCGGCTTATCTTACTTCAATAGTCGCAGTCACTATCTCTAGTTTTTTCGAAGTTTTGCCCGACTTGCTGCCGTGCTTCTCTAGGGTTTTCACGACATCCATACCTTTGACTACTTCGCCAAAGATGGTGTGTTTTCCGTCTAACCAGTTAGTTGGGATAAAAGTTAAAAAGAACTGGCTACCATCTGTGCCGGGGCCAGCGTTGGCCATTGATAACAAACCGGGCTTGTTATGCTTAACTGCTGGGCTGAATTCTCCATTGTAATTGTAACCTGGACCGCTGCGACCGGTGCCTGTTGGATCTCCACCTTGAGCCATAAATCCATCAATCACTCGATGAAATACAATGTTGTCATAGAAACCTAAGCGGGTTAAATACAGTGTACTGGATACATGCATTGGCGCTGTTTTTGGTTTTAATTCAATCTCAATTTCACCGACATTGGTCTGCAGTTTCCAGATGTATTGGCGGCCTTGAGTAAAGACTTGTTTAGGCGGTTTACTGAGCTTTAGCTTCCAGTTACTGGCCGATTTATCAACATTCTGCTCAGCGATAAAGCCATCGATATTATCCAATGCCATACTTTGCACATCACCGGCGGCGAAAGCATTGATTGAGCCTAAAATGGCAACACCAGCGACCAAGGTTT
>Ga0105359_10003992_pt1 | contig 11924 bp, 10 predicted proteins | sample GOMGulsemesocosm_6_FD_83659 | JGI IMG/M metagenome (GOLD analysis project Ga0105359, IMG submission 83659) | Methane-oxidizing microbial communities from mesocosms in the Gulf of Mexico - GOM8C Gulf of Mexico | ecosystem: Environmental > Aquatic > Marine > Cold seeps | place: Gulf of Mexico... | reverse complement strand
GCTTTCTTAAGTAAGAAAGAAGCTGGAGAAGTCTTTGTTTCGAACGTGAATGAACGATCAGAATAAACTGTAATAACAACAGGAGTAGGAGAACCTTTCTCTACAGATTCTGTTTTTGCGTTAAACGCTTTACAGAATTCCATGATGTTAACACCGTGTTGACCTAGTGCAGGACCAACTGGTGGACTAGGATTCGCCATACCAGCTGAAACTTGCAGCTTAATATACGCAGTAACTTTTTTAGCCATTTTAATTTACCTTAAATATGGGTGCGAACGCTGTATCCGACATGGATACTAGCTTCCCGAAAAACAAGGGCAGCGAATTATATGTATAATTGCTGCCCTTGCCAAGTATTTTGTTGGACTTTCGGCCAACAAAATACATTTTATATTATATCAAGAATCTAGCTTCTCAATATTAGCCTTTCTCGACTTGACCAAAGTCTAATTCTACCGGAGTAGAGCGACCGAAGATCAATACAGATACTTTTAAGCGGCTTTTTTCGTAATCAACTTCTTCAACCACACCACTAAAGTCAGCAAATGGACCGTCGCATACGCGAACAACTTCACCAACTTCGAATAATGTTTTAGGACGTGGCTTGTCAGCTGCATCTTCTAAGCGATTCAGAATGCGATCTGCTTCGGCCTGTGAGATTGGTGCTGGACGTTCTTTTGTACCACCAATAAAACCAAGTACACGTGGTAAACTACTTACCAAATGCCAAGATTCATCGTTCATAACCATTTGAACTAAAACGTAGCCAGGGAAGAATTTACGTTCACTCTTACGACGTTGGCCAGCACGCATTTCAACAACTTCTTCAGTTGGAACAAGTACTTCACCGAAGTATTCTTCCATTTCGTGAATTCGAATGTGCTCTAACAATGTTTTTTGAACACGACCTTCAAAGCCCGAAAAAGCTTGAACTACGTACCATCTCATTTTCTGTTCAGACATGAACCTATACCTTTACATCTGTGATAAATGCAACTACGCGAACCAGAATACCATCTAATCCCCATAGCACTAACGCCATTATAGCAGTAACAACTAATACAATCAGTGTAGTTTGCATTGCTTCTTGGCGTGTAGGCCAAACAACTTTGCGAACTTCGGTTCTTGATTCAGATGCAAATTCCAGCGCTTGACGGCCTTTACTTGTCTGTAGTGCAATGACACCAGCAACAACAGCAGCAACAATGACAGCGATTGCACGAATCAATACAGATTCGTCACCAAAAATATTATTACCAATAACTGTGCCAACTAGAATAATAGCAACAAGAACCCATTTGAATGATTCCAATGCTTTTCCTTGGTTTTCAGTATTTTCGTTCATACTACTAACCTGTACCTATAGCTTTAAGACAAAAAAATCCGCTGAACTTAGCGGTGATAAGTGGCAGGGGTGGAGAGACTCGAACTCCCATCACGCGGATTTGGAATCCGCTGCTCTGCCATTGGAGCTACACCCCTACAAACGAAGCCCCTAAGTATAGGTACTTTCATTTTTCATGCAAGTCATTCGTAAATAATTATGAATAATATTTGAATCACAAATAACTTTAAATTAGTTTCAAGTAGAGATTTAAATCTTCAAGGTAAAGTTTTTAATAACGAGATGATAAAACAAAGAAGAATAACCAGGAAGAAATGGTGCTGATACCCAGAATCGAACTGGGGACCTCATCCTTACCAAGGATGCGCTCTACCGACTGAGCCATATCAGCAAAATTTGGAGCGGGCGGCGGGAATCGAACCCGCATTATCAGCTTGGAAGGCTGGAGTAATAGCCATTATACGACGCCCGCATGCATCGTTGAACAAGTGGTGGAGGGAGAAGGATTCGAACCTTCGAAGGCTGAGCCGTCAGATTTACAGTCTGATCCCTTTGGCCGCTCGGGAACCCCTCCACATTTTGTTTTACTTGATAGTTAAATGGTGCCGACTGCCGGAGTCGAACTGGCGACCTACTGATTACAAGTCAGTTGCTCTACCTACTGAGCTAAGTCGGCGACATCACCTAACGAGAGCGAATACTAGAGCAAGCTAATTGTTGTTGCAACTGAATTTTGTTTTTTTTTACAGGTTGTTGATTTATCCACCACTTCGTGCAACAACAGTGCATATCTATTGTGTTAAATATTTACGCTATTCCTTAGACTCACTTCACCACCTGTAAACTGGCTTATTTGACCATCGATATCAACTAACAATGCTCCTGTGACATCGACACCTTGGTTACGTCCAGTTTGAACTTTGTTAGCAAAACATAAATCAACATACTTTTCTTTGAAAGCATCGAGCGCATTCCATTCCCTCATAAAACCAGCAAAACCGTGCAGCTCAAACTCAGCGAGCACAGCCATTAAATGAGTCAGATATGCCCCTGCTAATTGATTCCTATCTACAGGTATCTGTAGTTGTTGAGTAATATCTGTCCATGCTTGATCAATCTCGCTACTCGCTTGTATTGGCATATTCACATTGAGGCCTAAGCCAATCACTAAATGACATTCACCGCCAGCTGTAGCGATGATTTCAACCAAGATCCCCGCAATTTTCTTACCATCAACATAAACATCATTAGGCCATTTAAGCTGAGTATTGGGGATACCTATATCTTGCAGGGTGCGAGCAACAGCAATCCCAATCACCAAACTTAAACCTGAAGCGGCTTGGATGCCAGCATCTAAGCGCCAGTAACTACTTACATATAAATGTGAACCATAAGGTGACACCCATTTTTTTCCACGCCTACCTCGCCCTGCGCTTTGATATTCCGCAAAACAGCTATGACCCTTGCTTAACAGCGCCGCTTTATTTAATAAATGCTGATTGGTCGAATCAAGTATTTGATGACTTTCAACATCCACCCCACTACGCTGCATGATTTCATCCGCATCAAGTAATTGTAGCGGTGCAATCAATTTGTAACCTTTGCCCGTTACTTTGAATACATCCAAACCGATACTTTCCAACGCTTTAATTTGTTTACTGATCGCCATTCGGCTCACACCGAGTTTAGTACCTAAAGCTTCGCCTGAGTGAAATTCGCCATCAGCAAGTAATGCAATCAATTGCTGACGAGATTGAGTCATGTTAACCACGCTCACCTCGCACGACGTTACCTAATTTAGCACCGCTCAATTCAGCCAAAGATGTCTCACCATGCTTGCCCATAAAGCGTACTTCATGTTCAAGTTTGACATTGAATTTATTCAGGACACTTTTTTGGACGTGCTGAGCAAGATCGACAATATCGCGAGCAATGGCAGAACCAGTATTTACTATGACTAATGCTTGTTCGACGTGAATCTGTGCTCCGCCGATTTCGAAACCTTTTAATGCGCATTGATCAATTAACCAGCCCGCCGCTAATTTAATTTTATCTCCCGCTGGATAATTTGGAATCTGTGGGTATTGTGATTGCAATAATGCAAACTGAGCATGATTTATCACTGGGTTTTTAAAGAAGCTACCAGCGTTGCCTAACTTACTTGGATCCGGGAGTTTACTTTCTCGCGTTGCACAGACTTGCTGAAAAATACTCATCGCATCAGCATTCTCGCCTAATGCTGCTAGCGGACCATAGTTAGCCATGGCTTGCCATTGAAGTGCAAGTTTAAAGCCGACATTAACAATGACAACCTTGCCATATAATGCTTGTTTGAAAATACTGTCTCGATAACCGAATTCACATTGTTCAGCAGAATAACGCTCAACAACCATGCTATCAATATCAAGTACATCAACATACTCACAAACATCTTTTAGCTCAACGCCATATGCACCTATATTTTGCACCGGTGCCGCGCCAACAACACCTGGTATCAAGCCCATGTTTTCTAATCCTGGATAACCATGTTTCAGAGTCCAAAGTACAAAGTCATGCCAATTTTCACCTGCAGCCACATGCAAATGGACACTATGTTCACTCTGTTTTACTTCAATTCCTTGCAGGGCAACTTTAATGACCAAGCCTGCGAAATCTTCACAAAACAATACATTACTGCCGCCACCAAGAATGAACTTTGGTGTTACAGGCAGTGCTATGGCCTGTTTTAACTCTGAAATGCTGGTCACTGTGACAAATTGCCGAGCAATTGCATCAATACCAAAGCTGGTATAAGGCTTTAAATTGTGGTTTTTAAGTATTTGCATGGGATAATTAAACTTCATTGGCAAAAATTCACAGAGATAGTAACGTATCTCACTACAAAATCGAATAATAAAAGGCTAGCTCATGCGATTTCAATGGTTAGAGTCTCAACAGAATCCCCTCGTCAAACCATTTTATAAGCGTTACATGGCTTACTCTCGTCCTCACAAAGCCGATAAAGTTGCGATACTAAGAAGCTGTGAAGACCAAACCATCATCGCTTGCGCTCGCTTACGTCCGATAGGAAAATATTGCCTATTAACAGGAATGTTGGTTCACCCAGACCACAGAGGAAAGCGTATTGGGCATCTGTTATTACAACATATGCAAAGTGAGCTACAAAAAAATCAGGTATTCACTTTTTCTTTGAATGCGCTCGCGAATTTTTATACTCAACATGGCTTTATCGAAATTACTCATGTGCCAAACGACATTCAACAGCGTTTCGAAAGCTATACAAATCAAGGTAAAGACTTAACTCTAATGATGTTTAAAAAACCTTAAAACCGCAGCTATATATCCTTTATAAACAGCAAAATTTGCGTTAAGCTGCTTTGAGCTTACATTTAGAACAGAATAATTATGACAATCCAAACTGACGAATTAAGAACGACTTACATTGATCAAGTGGTAACACCGAGTCAATTGATTAAAGAATTCCCTCTTTCAGATAGCGCAGCACTCCAACTTGTTGAAAACCGTCGTGATATCGAAGCCGTGATCGAAGGCAAAGATAAGCGTCTGTTGGTTATTGTTGGTCCTTGTTCTATTCATGATACAGAAGCAGCGTTAGATTATGCGAAACGCTTAACAACACTGCAGAAAAAATATAAATCTAGCCTAGTTATTACGATGCGTGTGTATTTTGAAAAACCACGTACCATCGTCGGCTGGAAAGGTCTCATCAGTGATCCAGATTTAAATGGTAAATATCAAGCCAACAAAGGCTTACGTCTAGCGCGTGAGTTATTGGTAAAAATCACTGAAATGGGCTTACCGATTGCCACTGAATTTTTAGATATGGTCAATGGTCAATACATTGCTGACCTTATTAGCTGGGGCGCAATTGGCGCACGAACCACAGAAAGCCAAATTCACCGTGAAATGGCGTCTGCTTTATCTTGCCCTGTTGGTTTCAAAAATGGTACTGACGGCAATACTAAAATCGCCATTGATGCCGTACGTGCAGCGCAAGTACCACACATCTTCTACTCGCCAGATAAAGATGGCTTAATGACAGTTTATCAAACTCACGGTAATCCTTACGGTCATGTCATTTTGCGTGGCGGTAAAACGCCAAATTACAGTAAAGAACATGTAGACGTAGCAGCAAAAGCTCTATCAGATGTAGGCCTTACACCGTCACTGATCATCGATTTTAGTCATGGTAACAGCCAGAAGCTACATACCAACCAGCTTAACGTAGCCGCTGATATCATGGCGCAGATGCGTGCAGGCAGTACCAAGATCGCAGGCATTATGGCTGAAAGCTTCATCGAAGAAGGCAACCAAGCTGTCGTTGCAGATGAAGCGCTAGTTTATGGCAAGAGCATTACAGATGCTTGTATCCATTGGCAAGATACTGAAACGCTATTGGCAGACCTTGCCGATGCAGCAACAGACCGTATGAAGCTAGTTTAAAAGTGATTTATTAATTTAAATTACTAATAAAAATGCCGCTATCGTTAGCGGCATTTTTGTATCTAATGATTATGAAATGATACCAACTCAACTAACGGAACATAAAAAATAGTATTGATATCGAAACATACAATACCATTTAGCTTATCTCGTTCACGAAATTGCTATTACATAATTAGCTGTTGTAAGTCGACATCTTTACGACTTAATAAATGACTCGATTTAATTCGACGCATAGTGCCTGATGTGCCACGAATCACTAAAGTTTCTGTTGTTGCTACGTCACCGTTACGCTGAATACCGTCCAGTAAATCGCCTTTGGTGATACCCGTTGCAGCAAAGATAACATTATCTGATTTAGCTAAATCATGCAGTGCTAAAATATCACCTACGTTTAAACCAAGCTCTTTACAGCGTTGGATTTCGATTTCACCTGCCGCTCTATTTTCAGGAGTATCACCTTTCGCATCATGACGCGCGATCAGTTTCGCTTGCATATTACCGCCCATGGCACGGATAGCAGCAGCCGAGATAACACCTTCCGGTGCTCCGCCAACGCAATACATCATGTCCACTTCGCTTTCCGGCATACAACACAAGATAGACGCAGCTACATCACCATCCGGTAATGAGAATACACGGACGCCCATGTCATACATCATCTGCACTTTTTCATCGTGGCGCGGCTTTGCCAGCGTCACAACGGTTAATTCAGATAACGACTTATTCAAGGCTTTTGCTACACGGCGAATATTGTCTTCAAGCGATAAATTCAAATCAATTGCTGATTTAGCTTCAGGACCGACAACTAACTTTTCCATATACATATCTGGTGCTTTCAGTAATGACCCTTTTTCACCTACTGCTAATACTGCAACGGCATTTGATTGGCCAAGTGAAGTCATTCGTGTGCCTTCAATAGGATCAACAGCAATATCTACCGCATCGGAACAATCGCTATTCAGACCGACTTTTTCGCCGATATATAACATTGGCGCTTCATCAATTTCGCCTTCGCCAATAACAATCTCACCATCAATTTCAATTTTGTTTAGCATTAATCGCATAGCTTCAACGGCCGCGCCATCAGCAAGATTCTTATCACCACGACCTAACCATTTATATCCAGCAAGCGCTGCTGCTTCTACAACGCGAGAAAATTCAATTGCAAGTGTACGTTTCATTTGTTTAGCTCCAAAAGGCATATATCTAAATAATAAAATAACTCTACCAACAACACAATTACTACCCATTTAATGTTAGAAGATAGACTTGATCGCTTAGCATTTAAACGCCCTGATTTTATATGCAATAAGTTAGACTTGGCTGATCACGACATCAGTCTCAGGAATACAACTGCAAGCCAGCACTTGCTTATTTTCTTTATCTTGGGCAGTTAAGCCATGATCAGCAAGTTCTCGCACTTCACCTTGTTCTAACGTTACTCGACACAAACCACAGAAGCCAGCGCGGCAATTATAAGGCAGCTGTACACCATTATTCTCAGCTTGTTCCAATAAAGTCGTTTTATTGTTACCTGTAAAATGCGTATCCCAACTATCCATTAAAATGCTTACTGGCTTACTCACCACATTAGAATGTTTATGGTCGCCAAAGCTCTCTTGGAAGTATTGCTCCGCAGGTAAACCCAATGTTTGCAGTGTTGCTTGCATTGTTTGCATGAAAGCTTCCGGACCACATACAAACGTAGCTCGTTCAGTAATATCATCGACCATCTCAGCCAGCATGGTTTGATCGATTCGTCCTCTTAAACCATACCAATCATTTTGCTGCTGTTTTTTAGTTGAGTCTTGCTGCGTCAATGTGAAAATTAAGCGTAAATTAGTATGTTGACGAGCTAATAATTTTAATTCATCTAACGCGATCAGATCGGCTTCAGACTTGGCACTGTAGAAAAACACGATATCTTTATCGCACTCAACATCTGCGTAATAGCGCGCCATAGATAACATCGGCGTAATACCACTGCCAGCAGAAAGCAGCAGTAATTTTTTAGTCGGTGCAACAAAGGCATGAAACAGTCCTCTCGGTGCCGATGCGCCAATACGATCTCCAACAGTTAAATTATCATTTAGCCAATTTGACGCTTTGCCATTTTCAACTCGCTTAACCGTAATAGCTAATAAATCAGGACGACTCGGTGAAGACGACAGAGTATAATTCCGTGTTACCAGGTCTTGGCCCACTTTCAGATTCAGCGTAATAAACTGCCCCGGTTTATAACTGCAGATTGCTGCAGGTTCAACTTGAAAACGGAAAGTTTTGGTATCATGGGTTTCCTCAATCACAGCCACACAGCGTAATTGACGTGTTTCCTCTTTCTGCCATTTGGTTTTACGAACAGACTCATGATTAACTTTGAGTGCAGCTTTTGTCGTGTTTTTAATATTTAGCGTTGGACGGTTATCAGGGTAAAATTTTGGTGTATGTAATTCCAAAATTTCAACCGTATCAGCAATGCTGATCTCCCCTTCTCCCATACACACTAGGTTTTGGCCAAAATCTATTTTTCCCTCTTCATCTTTACGGAATAAACTCAAACTCGTTAATGGTTCTCGTTCCTGGCTGTATTCCAGAGAGTCGGGCTGTAGAGTGGTAAATATACAACGTTCACAAGGCTTAACCAATTCATATTCAACACCAGCAATACGCACTCGCTTCCAGCTATCTTCAGCAAACGCTGCACAACCAGTCACGACAATATTGGCACGAAATTGCGACATAGAAATAGGCTTCACAGTGAGCTTATTTAATGCATCAAGAGAAGCTTGTGACACTAATAGAATCGGATAACCATCCGCGAATGCTACGGTCTTATCAGTATCTTTTACTCGTCTCTGTGAATTTTCACCAAAATAAATTAGCTGGCAAGGCACTGCCAAATAGCGACTCAACCAAGCATTCATCTCAACACTACAATGCTGCCCTGAAACATCTTTTCCCCAGATAGTGACAGCTTGATAATGTGAAGATAGATCACGATATTTAAACGCAATCATCGGCATATTCGGTGCTGATAAAATAATGCCCTGAGCGACAATATCAATTTTGATTAATGACAGTTTTGGATGCGCTCTTCCGGTTATAAATTGCCCTTGCAGATCCGTAACCATAAAGCTTCTATCATGATCTAAACCTCGCCCTGTCACCGCACAGTGAGTCAATGGAATCGCTTTGGTTGATTTCACCGGATAAATAGCCAGTTCAGATACTTTAATTAAACTCACAATACTTCCTTATAATTGTTTAGATAGAATGTTTTTCTTACTAATCCAACATAATCATAGATAAACAAAGTGCGCTATTCCTATTAGATTAATTTAACCCACTGACAATGCAATGAAATACTGCGCAACATAATAGCTAATAATAATCATGGCGTAAGCACTACTAAATTGTTTTTTGAAACGATCGATTGCCAAGGTCGCATCCGAAAACAGAAATACCAGCGCACCGATACAAGCATAAAAACTCGCAGTATCGCTCAATACGAAATAACGCTCGCTGGCTAGCCAAGCCATAGCAATTATAATTGTCATATATACGATCACGGGGATCTTCATTTCAGCCAAGGTTGGCCATAGAATATAAAGCACCGTAATACCAGCAATGATTAGCGGTATGATTAAGATAGGATCGAAGATAAACTCGAAATCTTGAAAAGCATAGATATAAATTAAATGGGCAACTAAGAAACTTGCTAATCCAGGAATGAATCTATCTTTAGGTAACATCAAAAAAATATCACCGAAAGTAGAACATAGTAATCCAGCCAGAATGAGATAAAGATAGGTATTACTTGAGTCCGGTGTTGCTTCCGGTGCTATCCCATAAGCCAATCCAGCTATTAACAGCGTGGTTGTCGGTTTAAAAATATAAAACAAATAATTGTTATTTGAACCTACGTTTTTATAAGCGCCCCATAAATGTAAGCCCGCCGATAATACAATCAATAAAGTGCCAAGCAGTGTAATAGTCATAACATCCATTTTAATAACTCTCCCTTTGAATAAATGCTCAATTCTGAACGAGTAGAGCAAAGATAAGGAAGTATTAAAACTAAATAAACGTGCGTGAGTTAACAGTTATTAGGATTTAATTGTTACTGAAGAGTAAGCAACTGGACACAGTTCCCGAAATTGGCTTACTTTAATACCTCACACAGTGTCACAAAGGATTCATTATGGTTCAGCAACAGGAATTGCAAGAGCACTTAATCGCGATTGAAATGTATATTTGTCATCTTGGTAGAACATTTGAAGAAGCGTGTGAAGAGCTAAATTTAGACATTACCGAGCAGTTATCTCTTAAATCAATGTTAAACCAGCCGCAATAATACTTGCTCACGATAAAATCCAATCTAGATATAACTAAGGGTAGTTCGATGCCTACCCACAGTTATCATATTTCCAGTAAGGTCATTCGATACAACACCAAATAATATCAACTCCGAGATTCTGAACCAGAACCTTCAATAGCTCTATTCCACTTTTTGATTTAACGGATGTAATACATCAGCAAGCGTAGACTCAAAACCAAAAATACGAACGGTTTCCTCCACCAACGCCTGACGAGTCAATGGCATATTGAGCAAACCACTTAATTCAATATTACTACAATCTAAATGATCTTGTATTTCTAGTAAGCCCACTATTGGAATCTGCTTGTTACTCAAGCTTCTTAGTAACTTCGTATGCTTGACTAATTCTGCGGTGCGTAAATAGATGATATCGATCTTATTGGCTTGCATCAATTGTTCTGCATCCGCAATATCGGCACCGATATAAGCTTTTATCTGCAACAAGTGAAATATTTTTTGTGCGAGTACTTGGTTAATTTTATTATCATCAATCAATAATGCATTAAGGTTCGCTAACTTATTAATCGCAATGGCGTTACTACTAATTAAATGCTGATTACCAAACTGCTCTGCATGATGCAGTGCTAACTCAACTTTAAATGTACTTCCCTCACCCAACAGACTTTCCGCGGTGAGCTTACCACCCATAAGTAAAATTAAACGATGGCAGATTGATAATGTTAGCCCTGGTTTGTTTAAACTTATCGGATCATAGAGTTCGATACTGGGGGGCTGTAGTAACATATCGATTTTACTCTGCGGCATACCGATACCCGTATCAGTAATTGCAAAGACTAAAACCTCGCAAGCATCTTCAGATGCATCAGTTCGACCCATACTCTCTATTTTTAATTCAACAAAACCACGACTAGTGAATTTCAGCGCGTTACTGACCAAGTCAACCAGCACTTGCTGTAAGCGTTCTGGGTCACCATAAAAAAAACGATGACTATCTTCTGGATAGTTTAAAGAAAATCTTACTCTCAGATTACCGCTCAATTTAGTTCGTAAAGAAGTATAAACTTGATCTAATAAAGCGAATAGATCAAATCTACGATGCTCTATCACTAAATCACCTGAAATGATCTTAGAGTAATTAGCCACGTTATCTAATATCGCTATACTCATCTTCGCTGACCTCTCGACGAGGCTGATGTATTCCTTATCTTGCGCTGACAGATTAGATTTCTTTAATAATGATACCGAGCTCAAAATGGTATTGATCGGCGTTTTTATCTCGCTATTAATACCTTCTATTAACCGACGCTTACCGGGAATCGAGTCACTCGCAGCTGTCGCATGCTCTTTATGTATCTGTGCCAGCGATGTATTAACCATAGTCACCAGATTATTTACTTCTCTATATGGACTGGCGATCGCATCTTTATTCAGCATTAACGGCTTGCCAGAAAATGCTTCCTCAAGCTCTGCGAGAGGTGATAACAATTGTGATTTAATCACATACAGCCCAATACCTGACATCAATATAATCAGAGTACCTAGACTAAACAGTAATGCCGTTTGGGATGAAGAAAAACCGTCCATTAACACCCCCTGTGGAACGATAGACACAACCGCCCACTGAGTTTTAGGTATTGAAGTTGCTATGGCGATAGCCGGTTCTAAAAACAAACTAGTCATGACATTTTCTTGAATTATTGTATTTTGCTTAACGATGAACTCTTGCCAGTTGTTAATTACTGCTAAGCCTTGTTGTGGTTGTGGTTGTGGTTG
>Ga0105359_10003990_pt1 | contig 11926 bp, 6 predicted proteins | sample GOMGulsemesocosm_6_FD_83659 | JGI IMG/M metagenome (GOLD analysis project Ga0105359, IMG submission 83659) | Methane-oxidizing microbial communities from mesocosms in the Gulf of Mexico - GOM8C Gulf of Mexico | ecosystem: Environmental > Aquatic > Marine > Cold seeps | place: Gulf of Mexico... | reverse complement strand
ATTCACCCAAAAACCTGTCTATGGCCCTAAGCGTAGAAGCATCCGAATTAGTTGAATGCTTTCAGTGGTTAACCGAAGAGCAATCTCAAAACTTATCCCCAGAGCAACTATCTGCCACCATTGATGAAATTGCCGATGTGCAAATCTACCTATTACGCATAGCCACAAAACTAAACGTAAATATGCTAGATGCCGTTAATCAAAAGATTAAAAAGAACGCACTTAAATATCCGGTAGATAAAGTAAAAGGCAGCTCTAAAAAATACAATCAATATGACCAAGCAGGTGAGCCAGACGATTCAGCGTCATGATTATTTATTCTGCCACCAAGCAGCAATTTGTTGATGATGTGCGCTTAAGGCAAAAGGCAAGACCTGACCCTCGTCTTACAATGACCCTCGTCTTACAAATCATTGTGACTGATCATGCGGATAATCTGAGGCTATCTAATGGAGTTCAATTTGAATCCTTAGTAAATGGCAATAGGTGGCGAAACAGAGGATTGATTCAGGAGGTTAATTAGATATACGTAACTGGCGAGGGGTCAGGTTTTGTTTTGTGCGTTTAAGGAAAATCTTTACCCTCGTTCGTGCTATAAAGTGCAATTATTTCAGGTAGTGGAACCCGAAAAAACACAGCTGTTATTTAGTGCGGTTGAAGAGGCTGGTGTTGGTAAGTTGAAATGATTGTAGGTCATAAAAGTAATAAATGTCGGGCGTGGGGACAGGTCTTGTTTTGTGCACCTAAAGCAAAAGGTAAGTCCTGACCATCGTCATTATGAGGCAGCGTATTTCAAATGTCATCGTATTCTTGATGAGTATATGGATGGTAATGCAACAAACAGTATGGAAATAGCTAAGTCAATTAGACCGAGCTTGAAGGTTATCTGCATTGGCGATATCCAGGACAAATAAATTCAGGTCTATTATTTAGGCAAGTAATTAACCTAATTCAAAATGCACAACAGCCAAGCCCATTAGTGCACGCACAAGATATACGGTGGCGCACAATGAAATAAATCGTTACGCCGGGAAATTTCATCACGATACCATCCCTGCTGCAGAGCAAGTTGTAGTTGTGGATGGTGAGTTACTAACATTTGTTGAAAGAGAAGTTCGCGTTGTCTATGCCGGTACGGCATAAATTTAAATATATATTATAGAGGTCAAAGGACATGGAAAAGCGCCCATACATTTCAAAGCAATTACCCGAACTTGAAGCCCTAGTAGCTGAAGCGACGGATGCAACTGTATTGCGCGCCATTCGATCCGAATTGGCCTACCGTACCATGAAAAAGCGTGTACACGACCTAAGAGAAACAATTAAAGATAAACTGGGTGCACAACAAGCAGCGCCAACCTTTAATGACCTGTTGGCAACAGTGGAAGCGACATTAGGTGAGGCATCTACGTCAAAAAATTCAATGATATCCGTTAAACCAAGAATAAGATTAAGGGCCGATACAAATGCCCCATTTAATTCATCTTTAAATGATAACAATAAAGAAATTAATACCGTGACGACTACAAACGAGAAAGCTTCCAACACTAAAAAGCCTACCGCTGCATATCCAAAGGATTTTTTAATTAAAACCTTTGAAGACATGCGTAAAAAGCTATTGGACACCAGTGGCGGTCGTTCACGTTTACTTAATTTAAATCAAGATGCTAAAGGGTTTGTAAGAATAGTCGATGAGTTGCCTAATCAGTTGGCCGAACACTTGTTGGCTAATAAGTCTTTTACCATGGACGCGGTGGCTGACCCCACCGAAAAAGAGCTAATAAAACATGGCTATTTGGTTTGGGATGACGAAGAAGATAAGCATGTAGCCGCCAAGTTAATGCCAAAGGCGCGTGAATGGGCAAAAATTATAGGCATACAAACCGATTATGACCTGCCGCTAAATTCGGGTCATGCTGATGATAATAGACATCAAGATAATAATATTCAAACGGTTATGTTTGATTCTGCACTTACAACGGCCATGAAAAAATTGGCTAGTCAGGCAAAAATTTCAATAGAAGAAACCGGTAATAATATTTTGTTTTTGTCGCTAGGATTTTTAGAGTGGGCCGACAAAGTTGGCGGCAAGCCACGCTTGGCGCCGTTGTATATGATTCCGACAAAAATTGAAAAGTATGTATCTAAGCAAATTACTCGATATCAAGTGAGTTTTACGGGTGAGGATATAATTGCCAACTTAACACTCCATGAAAAACTTAAACAAGATTTTGAAGTAGAACTGCCTTCAATTTTTAACAAAAAAGATGAAGACAAACTGCTTAGCCCTGAAGAGTATTTCGCTAATGTAGACGCATTACTTAAAATGAAAGAAGGTGATGCGACTATGGCAAATTGGCGTGTACGTCGCTTTGCTACATTGGCTACATTAAGTTTAGGGCGGTTGCTAATGTATCGCGATCTTGACCCTGCCCGCTGGCCAGAGGGTAAGGGGAATTTGGTTGAACATGACTTTATTCGTAAGTTTTTTAGTGATGATCAATCATCTGGATCGAGTAGTAGCAATAACGGAGGGTCTAGCGAAGGTTACATACTAGATGATGTGCCTTTATTGCATGATAAGTTCCCCATGGTTGAAGATGCCGATTCATCGCAAATGTCGGCTTTAATCGATATTTTGAAAGGCGAAAGCATGGTGGTGGAAGGGCCGCCAGGTACGGGTAAGTCACAAACCATAACTAATTTAATTGCAGCTGCAATATCACAAGGTAAGTCAGTTCTTTTTGTGGCTGAAAAGCAAGCAGCACTTGATGTAGTAAAGCGTCGCATGGACAAAGCGGGTTTAGGTGACTTTTGTTTAGATCTACATAGCGATAGAGCACAAAAGCGTATGGTGCTGGACAGTTTTAATCAGCGCATTCAGTTTGGAAGTCAGCACCAATTTAAAACGTCGGATTATGATGTTCAGGTGCAGCGTTACGAGCGTAGCCGAAAACAACTTCAAGACTACTGCTTAATGGTTAATAAGCCTTGGAAGAGTACTGGGTTTACTATTCATGAAATTTTATGTGCAGCTACTCGTCATGCAAAAAATGTAGCACCACTGGAGTATGAAGCGATTGCTCCTGAAGGGATCACCGGTGAAAGCTTCACCCGTATTAAATTAGACGAGCAGCTAGAGCAGTTAGAGTTATTCTTTAAATACCTAGAGATTGTCAGCCAGCAATTACCCGTGGCTGGTAATTGGCAGGGGCATCCTTGGTATGGTGTTAATAATAAAACGATATCGGGTAATGATGAGCGCCAATTACAAGTTCAGTTAGATGATTGGACCGTACAGTTAAATACAGTACATGAGCAAATTAATACGTTATTCGATAAACACAATATTAAGTTACAAGATATTTTAACACTACCGGACATAGAACGGTGGATTGACGAATTGGCCCTAATCCAACCTTTAACGGGAGATGAGTGTTTACCTGCCTTTAGCCATATTGATAAAGAACAGCTTGAGCCGCTAAAGGGTTATATAAAAACGGCCCACGAAATCAGTCGTAGTTTTGAAATATTGTGCGAGATATTCAATCAAGATTTGTTATCTGATTTAACAAAGCTAAAAACGATTAAAGAATCTATTCAAAATATTGAGGCTTTAGGTGTTTCAAAAAACATTCAGTTTGATGACGTGGCTAGATCAATAGGGCGTTTAGAAAATTCTATTCAATTAACGCAGTCTATAGAGAGTAAGCGAAGTGAGTTAATGCCTCACTTACCAATGTTATACAAGGGCGAGTTGGAGGCTCTGTTCTGCGTATCACAGTCAGGGTTCACTGAGCTTGCCTGTTTTATTGCTCATGTGGTGGCGCTACCCTCTGAATTATTGAATTACCGTGACGATGTTTATGATGATGAATCGTTACCCCTAATATTTTCTGAATTCAGAAATGAACAAGACTATTTGTTCGATGAGCAAGACAGGCTAGCGCTGATATTTAAATTGGATCGTACTCCTGCCTCTCTAAATGTCATTTCTTTATCTAATATAGTGAAAGATAGTGGTCTTTTTTCTATTTTTAGTGGCCAATGGCGAAAAGCCAAAAAAGAAATCATGTCATTTTCTTTAAATGAAGGTTTTGACAAAAAAACAATTTCTGAGTCTTTGGTCGATTTAGCGGCTTGGATGGATGCGTGTGACGATCTTAAAAATTCAACTGAATATCAAACCGCTTTAGGTCGTGAATTTATTGGTATTGATACAAATAGTGAGCGAATTGAACAGTTAATGGCATGGTATCAATCTGTACGTAAGGACTATGGCATTGGTTTTGGTACACGCACTGTAATGGCTAATGCCTTGTTCAACCTAAATAAAGATATTTTCAGGGGCATTCAGAAATTACATGCCGATGGGATTAACTTAGAAATATCTGATTTGCTAACTAACCTTAACGACCTTTCTGCTATATATAAAAATATCGATTGCATTAATGATGCAGATTTTAACTTAGCGCCAAAGGCAGAACCTTTACAGCAAGGGTTATTGGATATTCGTTTAAGCTTAGAAGGCATTCAAAAGTTTTTGATCAATCCTAATATCGATCAAAAAGAGCTATTAAAGGCTTTATCGAAATTAGAAAAAGTAAGTGCACACAGGGATAAACTTGAACAAGCAAATGTAAGTGATCGTTTTTTTGATGATACGTTAAATTTAGATTTGAGTTCTAAGGGTGTATTGCCCCAAGACTACGCTGTTTTAGAGTCTACTGTTGATTATTTGGTAGGTGTGTACGGTTCAATAAATAACGAAGCACTTATAGCGCTGTTAACCCAAAGAATAAGTGCAGACGTTGTTGCTGATTTAGTTGATCGATCAGCAATCTTACAAAAGGCTAAAGATTACGCTGCGTATTCCGAGAAAGCTGTTATGGACACTATTAAGTCTGACCGAGGACAGTGGGCTAAAGGGTCTGGCCTTGGTGTTAAGGCATTGTGTGAACGTAATGAATTCGCAGTGGGAAGTATTGAGTGGCTAGATGGTTGGACTAAGTATTTACATGCAAAAGACCGAATGCAGGAAGGTGGGCAAGGTAAGTTAAAAGATCATTTATCCGATACGCAGTTTACATGGGAGTATGGTAAGCAAGTAATGAACTTTGCCGTTTATACCTGTTTGGCAAACGAGGTCTATGAACAACAGCCTGAATTGTCTAAGCGCTCAGGCCACGAGCAAACAGCCATACAAGCTCAATTTAGAAAGTATGACGATGGGCTAAAAGATCTACAACGAAAACGTGTAGCACATCTTGCATTAAGGCGAATAATTGACGAAGGCAGCAGCGGTGCAAAGGTGTCTAGCTATACCGGAGGCAAACTTCTTCGACATGAAATAGATAAGAAATCACGTCACATTGCTATACGTAAATTGGTTGATCGCGCCGGTGATGCGATGCTGGGTTACAAACCTTGTTTTATGATGAGCCCGATGGCAGTGGCAAAGTACTTGCCCCCAGGTAAATTGCAATTTGATTTGGTTGTGATGGACGAGGCGTCACAGGTGAAACCTGAGTTTGCTTTAAGTTGTTTTGCTCGCGGTAAACAAGCGGTTGTTGTGGGTGACCCTAAACAGCTTCCGCCGACTAGCTTCTTTGAAAAGGCAACATCAAATGACGACATGGAAGATGACGACGATCTAGGCGTTATTAATGCTTCTGAAAGCATATTAGAAGCCATAGGATCTCATTATCCTAAGCGAATGCTGCAATGGCATTACCGTTCGCGGCACGAGAGTTTAATTGATTTCTCGAACAGGCATTTTTACGACAGTGAGCTAGTTATCTTTCCCTCTCCTTTGTCGCAGTCGGATGAGTATGGGATTAAATTTAATTATGTCAAAAATGGTGTATTTGTTAGTGGTATTAACAACGAGGAGGCTAAGCACATAGTAGAGGCGGTTAAGTATCATGTAACTCATAATGGCAAAGAAAGCCTTGGTATTGTCGCTATGAACTCTAAGCAACGTGATCAAATAGAGGCGTTACTGGAAGCTACACGTTCACACGACCCAATATTGGATGCAGGTTTAAAGCGAGATGCTCAAACTGAAGACCCTATCTTTATAAAAAATCTAGAAAACGTTCAGGGAGATGAGCGTGACGTTATTATCATATCGTTCACATATGGCCCGCAAAATCGTGGAGCCAATAGTGTGCCTCAAAGATTTGGACCTATTAATAGTGAGCAAGGTTGGCGACGTTTAAACGTATTGTTTACACGGGCAAAAAAACGCATTCAAGTGTATAGCTCTATGCGTTCAGAGCATGTCATTGTGTCTGACACCAGTAAACGTGGAGTAAGAGCGTTAAAGAATTATTTAGCTTATGCGCAAAGTGGTGAGTTAATTGAGCAGGTGGGTGATTCGAAAGGAGCACCAGACAGTGATTTTGAAATAGCCGTTATGAAACAATTAGAAAACGCAGGTTTTGAATGTGTGCCGCAAGTAGGTGTTGCTAAATTTAAAATTGATGTGGGTGTACGTGACCCAGGAATGCCTGGACGATACTTAATGGGTATTGAGTGCGATGGTGCAACGTATCATAGTAGTAAGTCCACTAGGGACCGTGACCGTGTACGTCAAGGCGTACTAGAGGGTTTAGATTGGAATATTAAGCGCGTATGGTCAACGGATTGGTTTAAAAATCCCGATGCTGAACTTAAGCCTATTATCGATGAGCTAAAACGATTGGCAACGCCTATTAGTGACGTGGTTGCTGAGGTGGCAATGGCTGAGGGTATTGAAAATACCCTGGATATAGATTCCACTTCGACGGGGCACAGTGTTGTAACTAAGCCTGCGATACAGGATGAATTAAAACTGGATGAAGCACGAACGGTGCAAAGTTTGAAGTCGCGTTTAGAAAACTTTAATAAGCATATTATTGAACGTGAATTCCCTGTGACACCCTCGGCTAAACGCTTACTGCGAAATGAAATGTTAGATATGCTGGATTCAGAGAGACCAACTAATTCAGAGGAGTTTGCTGAGTTTGTTCCTAGTTACTTAAGAACACATACATCGTCAGAAGAGGCAGCAATGTTTTTAGGCGATGTGTTAGAGATTATTGCTGTGTTTGAGGAGTTAAATGCTGATGTTAATTGATATAGTGCTTCTCTTAAGTACAACCAAAAAGTATATTTGATGTGATAGCTTAATTACAAGTTTTCAAAAATATTGTCCAAGGGAAAATAGTAATTCGTTAGACAGTTTTGTTACACGAAAGCGAGGGGCTTGTTTTGTGCGTTTAAGGAAAAAGGCTAGACTTGACCATCGCCCTCATTATTGATTTTCATTTACCCTTAGTCATTCATAATTACTAAATTTAGTTTATTGGAGTAAGTTTGTCGTACTTGGACGTAACTGCAGCGATCATTATAGATAAAAATAAATTTCTGGCGGCTAAGCGATCTTCAGGCAAGCACCTAGCTGGCCATTGGGAGTTTCCCGGTGGCAAGATTGAATCGGGCGAAACCCCAGAGCAATGCCTAAGGCGTGAGCTAAAAGAAGAATTCACCATAGAATCTGAAATCGGTGAGTTCGTAGCTGAAAGCATCTTTGATTATGGTGATAAACGCATTCGTCTTTTAGCCTACAAGGTAAAGCACTTATCGGGTGAGTTTCAGCTAATAGACCATGATGAAATTCGTTGGTTGCCTATTGAAGAGCTAGATAGTTTAAAGTGGGCCCCTGCGGACCTTCCTATTATTGAAGCGTTAAAGCAGCAAGCCAAAGCTAAGCCCACGGCTGAGTTTTATACTAAGAATGCTAAAGCCTATTATGATGAAACCTTAGCGAACGATGTAAATCATGTTTGTGATCGCTTCTTATCGTCTCTTCAAAAGCCACTTCTAAGCGCTAGTGCAGATCAACAGCATATTCTTGATCTAGGGTGTGGCGCGGGTCGTGATAGTAAAGTATTCATTGATGCTGGTTTTACGGTTACCGCATTGGAAGCTTCAAAAGAACTCGCCTTGTTAGCCGAAGAACATATTAGCCAGCCTGTTTTGAATATGCGCTATCAGCAACTTAATGCAAAAAATACCTACGATGGTATTTGGGCATGCGCCAGTTTATTGCATTGTCCTAAAAGCCAAATTGAATATGTAATGCAGAACTGCATTGATGCTTTAAAAGAAGGGGGGGTATTTTACTTTTCTTTTAAACACGGTGAAGGCGAGCGCTTAGATGATTGGGGGCGTTTCTTTAATGATTACACGCTTGGGAGTTTAAAAACGTTTATCGCTAAATTTGATGAATTAGAAGTTATCGAGTTATGGCAAGAAACAGAACTATTACGTGGTAAAGATCAAACTTGGATAAACGGACTTGTTCGTAAAGTAGTACAAAAGGTTAAGTTGTAAATGAATCAGGATGCTTCATATTTATCTACTGGTGGTGAAGATCACTTCTTACCTAAGTTAATTGCTGCAATTAATAGCGCTAAGAAAATTGATATGACAGTGGCCTTTGTCCGTGAAACGGGCATGAGGCTATTAATTCCGGCGTTAAGAGAAGCGTTAGAGCGCGGTGCGGAAATACGCATTTTGACCTGCGATTACATGCAAATAACCGACCCTGGTGCTTTACGGTATTTACTGCTGCTAAAAGAGCCTGCTAATGAACAGCAAGGCGCTGATGTAAGAATATTTGAAAGTAAGCATAAGAGCTTTCACATGAAGGCTTATATCTTTACTCAAGACGATCAAGATAAAAGCAGTGCCTTTATTGGTTCAAGTAATATCACCAAGTCAGCACTGACCACTGGGCTAGAGTGGAACCTACGGGTTGAACAGGCGGAGAACCCCGATCGCTTTAAAGAAATATGCCATCAATTCGAAACGATATTTCAGCATAAACAGAGTGTAGAGTTAACTCATGCTTGGGTTGAGCATTATCAAACGCACTATAAAGAGCCAAGCCAGCGTACCGCTGCGGTTGTTCCGGGTGCAGATGAGCAGGAAAAGCCTGCGACCCCCAATGACATTCAAATAGAAGCATTGGCTAAGCTAGAGCAATCTAGAGAAGAGGGTAATCGCCGTGGATTAGTGGTATTGGCTACGGGGATGGGTAAAACATGGCTATCGGCATTCGATAGTAAGCAGATTAATGCTAAGCGTATTTTGTTTGTTGCCCACCGAGAAGAGATTTTATATCAGGCAGAAGAAACCTTTGTGCGTATTCACCCAACTGCCAAAGTGGGGCGTTATACGGGTAAGCGCAAAGAACTGAATGTGGATATGTTGTTTGCCTCCATTCAAACGCTGGGATTGCAGCATCATTTAGATAAATTTGGTGTTGATTATTTTGATTACATTGTGGTGGATGAATTTCACCACGCCTCTGCCAGAACCTATCAACAGTTACTGTCGCATTTTACCCCTCGATATTTATTGGGTTTAACGGCCACCCCAGATCGAACGGATCAGGCGGATATTTTGTCTTTATGCGATGACAACCTAGTTTATCGTAGTGATTTATTTGAAGGTATTACGCAGGAAATACTCGCGCCATTTCATTATTATGGTATTGGCGATGATTCGGTTAACTATCAAGAGATTAGCTGGCGCAATAATAAGTTTGATCATAATGAATTAGTGAATCAGCTAGCCACGCTTGCCCGTGCTAATCATGCGTATAAGCACTGGAAGGAGCTTAAGCAAACCAGAACACTGGCATTTTGTATTTCACAGAAGCACGCTGACTTTATGGCCGAGCATTTCGTGAAGCAAGGTATTAAGGCCGTTTCTGTACACAGCGAATCGGCTATTCGCCGTAACGATGCGCTATCGCAATTAGAGGCAGGCACTATTGAGGTTGTGTTCTCAGTAGACTTATTTAATGAAGGGGTTGATTTACCCTCGATTGATACGGTGTTAATGCTAAGGCCGACTGAATCAAAGATTATCTTTATGCAGCAGTTAGGCCGTGGTTTAAGGCGCTGTGAGGGTAAAGATAAGCTTATCATCGTTGACTTTATTGGTAATCACCAAAGCTTCTTTAACAAGCCCGAAGCGTTGTTCAATATAGGTAAAACCAATTCTGCTAAAAAAGAATACATTAATGATGCGAATAAAGGCTCATTGGTATTACCAGAAGGGTGCTTTATTAATTACGATCCTGTTGCGATTGATTTTATGCAACAGCTCACGGCGACCCGAATTGATTCACAAGTAGAGCTTTATGAATCGTTAAAGGCATCTCGCGGGTTTAGACCGAGCATGAGTTCGTTTTATCATGCGGGTGGCAGCATAGACACCGTTCGCAGAGAGTACGGCCAGTGGTGGCAGTTTGTTGCGCAGCAGGGGGATTTATCTGCCCCTGAGCAAGCTTGTTTAACATCACATCAAGCATTCTTATTAGAAGTTGAAGTCACTAAACTCGCTAAGTCGTTTAAGTTAGTTCTGCTTGAGTCGCTATTAGAAAATGATGGCTTTAACTCACCAGCAAGTACGTTGGCCATTGCCCAAAATAGTTTTGGTATTTTTAAGCGCCGATCTCGTTTTGTAGTAGACCTACCTGAGAAATACCAAAGCCTGAAGGAACTAGATGCTAAGCAATTCAAAGCTTGGCATACCTATTGGCTGAATAACCCAATTAATGCTTGGGTTGGCGGTAATAAGGAGTCGGCCAAAGCGTATTTCGCCATAGAGGATGCAGCACTTACATATCTAGCCCCCATCGCTGCCGATGAGTTAGATGCTTTTAACGTTATGGTGCAGGAGCTGGTGAACTATCGATTCTCACTGTATGAGCAGCGTTTATCCAATAGATTAAGTGATGATGATTTAGGTGCAGGCAACGCAATACAAAATGCCGCTAATTCCATTCCCTATTTCAGTGACCTAAAAATAGCCTGTGGGCACTTTAGAACCAGTTCCCATGAAACCGAAGAAGTAGAGCAAATCGCTTTGCCAGAAAAATACGGCAAGCTAGACCCTGCCAAACACTTTATTGCCCGTGCCATGGGCAACTCCATGAATGGTGGTAAGCACCCCATTAATGATGGTGATTATCTATTGCTTGAGCATATCTCCTCCGAGAGTGCAGGCAGCATCAGTAATCAGATTGTTGCCATTGAGCGCCAAGATACCAGTGGTGATGAGCAATACCTTTTACGTTACGCTAAAAAGCTAGCCCAGGGCCAGTATGAGCTAGTCGCACAGAACAGCGATTATGAGCCAATGATGGCTACAGAAGAAATGGCTACCTTTGCACGTTTGAAGGATGTAATTGATCCTATGGATTTGTATCTGCATCAGTCGTTTATGCGTGAAGATATTCCACCTCTATTTGGCTTAGAGTTTAATACAGGTGCTTGGCAGGCGGGCCATGTTTGCCCTAATGGTTCAGAAGATCAGTTTATATTCGTTACCTTGAATAAGCAGGGTAAGGCTGCTGACCACCAGTACCATGATTATTTTACCGATGGTGAAACTTTTCATTGGCAGACTCAAAATATGGTGGGGCCTACTGGTGGTAAAGGACAGAGGTTAATTAACCATCAGGCTAATGGCAGTAAGCTGCATTTGTTTGTGCGTAAAAATAAGTTGGAAGCTAAGAAGGGTGCTCCGTTTTATTATTGCGGTACTGTGAATTATGTATCTCATGAGGGTGAGAAGCCTATGAGTGTGGTGGCAAGACTTGATAGTGAATTGAATGATTATTTAAAGTTAGAGTTTATTGGGAAAGATTAAATTGAAAGGGGCGAGTTATACAATGCCTTTTGCCTTAAACGCAAAAAATAATGCAGGCCCTGCACCGCAAAAGACAGTTGCGCAGGCGAGGGGGTCAAGTCTTGCCTTTTGCCTTAAACGCAAAAAACAAGACAGGCCCTGCACCGCGAAAGACAAATGCGATTTCTGCTATCTAGGCAGGCTAGACGATTCTGGATTCACCTCTGTCTGTCCT
>Ga0105359_10003987_pt1 | contig 11933 bp, 13 predicted proteins | sample GOMGulsemesocosm_6_FD_83659 | JGI IMG/M metagenome (GOLD analysis project Ga0105359, IMG submission 83659) | Methane-oxidizing microbial communities from mesocosms in the Gulf of Mexico - GOM8C Gulf of Mexico | ecosystem: Environmental > Aquatic > Marine > Cold seeps | place: Gulf of Mexico... | reverse complement strand
GTTTATCAGCGGCAGTGGTAATACTTCCCCTGATGGGAATTTTTGCTAAGTCTATCGGGTAGCGGCTGTCAGACTTTCTTTGCATGATGTGCCAGCGGCCACTGGCTAACTTTTGCAAAAAGGCGTTGTCGAATTTATGCCGCCCCACTCTAATGGCGGTATTGCCTGCATGGGTTCGTTTACTAAAGCGCCCTTTTGAGTCACGGCTTGCGCTACTTATTAACAGTGCACCGTTTTTTCTTTTTATTTGGGTTCGTGCTTGGCCAACATAAATGGCGGGTATAGCTGTTCGGCCAATGATGATGGCGGTCATGCCTTTATTTTTTAGCTCTTTAATGCGTATTTTTCGCTTAATTAAACTCGACTTTAGCCGCTCTTTTTTGGCTGTGTCTCGGCTCACTAAGGTGGCCATACGTTTAGAACTTCGACTTAAAGAACGCTGGCGGGCAAATCGCGCTTGCTTGTTGTTAAGCGTACCTAGCTTTTTTTCAAGCTCTTCAACTTGCCGCTTTAAGTTCATTAGTTCACCAGGTTAATTATTAAGTATGTGTCTTTAACACGTGACGAATGAACCGTGTATTCTTCGCCTGTTTTTAGTCGAGTGATCACATGCTTGTGTTTGCGTGGGTAGCTTCCTTGCCATAATGACAACGGCACCTCTAACACATAACCTATGGTTTCGACTGCATCTAAAACAACCGGCTCATCACCCATTACGCCCGTAAACGGCTCGCTTTCGTGCGAGTCTGAACGCATTGAAAACGACTCACCAAAATGCGCTTGGTCGAGCGCATCCAGTTCGTTTAATACATCATCAAAATTCATCGGCTTGTTCGTCTTCATCCGTGGCGTAACGGCCATGATTTTCGGCAACTATCGAACGTGCAAGGTTTGTGTCTACCGTGTGAAAATTACCGCCTTGCAAGACCACTTTTGAACCGTTTTTGTTGGTTTCAATGTTTACGCCTTTGTTGATAAATACACGGCGCGTGGCTTGCTCTGTTTTTGCAGCGTCTTCTTTAAGTGTTTTGTCTTCACTTTTTGAATCGCTTAGCGCTTGCTCTGTTTGCGCTTGCGCTTCACTTGCATCGCCTGTTGCTTCAGGCTCGTCTTTTTCTTCAAGGTCGTCTGGTATTAACGACTCTAAACGCTCGATTTCTTGTTCAAGTTCGGCGTTGGTGCCCGTTGTTTTTGCGGGTGTAAATTCAATATTTAGCTCGGCTAACTGCGTAACTAACGTGGCAATGTAAGCTAATAATTCTGCTTTGTTCATTTGGTATTACTCCAATAAAAAGCGGCGCTAAATGCGCCGCTTTGGGGTCACTACTAGGGAGGAAAATTAAAGCGTGTTAAACACGCGCGTAACACACATCATCAGCGTCTAATAAAATAGGCACTGGCGCTGATTGCGTTTGCAGCCATTCAAAGCTTGGGTTGTCTGAAAACCAGTTTGATGGGTAGCGGCTGGTTTCAACAATGCGGCTAGCGTTTGCTTTTGCATCCTGAATACCGCCGTAAGCCATGTAAAGTTCAATCTCTGACGAGGTAACCATTACGCCGTTTGTGTCGATGTAAAGTTCATCATTACCTGAGTCACCTTCGTAAGCACCGATGTAAACGTAGAAGTTAAAAGAGCCAATAGAGCCAACCCACTGGAATGTTTCATTGCTCATTGGGCCCATTTCAGCTGTTGAGCTTGAACCACGGCGGGTATCAAGTGCTTCTTTAACTGCCTTGAACTTTTTGAATAAGCGCCAAGAAGCTCGGCCCATAAACACGTTGTTAGCAATCACATTACAACGATCGCCCCAGTCTTCGATGTCATCCATTGGGTCGTATGTTTCAATGTCTTGCTCGCTCCAACGGTCTGAACCTGAAAGCGTTACGTTGTTTTCAGCGCTGCGGCCAAAATCAACCTGTACGGCTTCAAAGTCTGGGCCTTCAAGTGTAACGGCACCTGTTTTTAAAATTTCGCACACCATCCATTCTTCGCGGCGGTCAATGCTTTCTTCTTGCTCCATGAGTAAATCAACACGGATAGCTTGCAAGCGTTGTTCAGGTGATAAATTACCTGCAATCGCTTCGCCCGGTGCGCGCTTTAATAGGCGATCAGGTGTTACAACGTCAGTCGGCTTAACATAAGCTGGAACAACTGATGTCATTAAACCGCCTTTGGCTTTGTTTGGCTTGCCTGACACCATTGGTGATACAAGCGGCGCTAATTTGCGGCCTTTTTTGATTTTATCAAACGCGACTTCTTGTGTGTCAAACGTAACAACACCTTTAACAAGTCGGTTTTTTAATGCTGGCACATAGCGCGCTGGCATTTGTTTTTTTAATGCGATAAGTACCGCTGTAGCAATTGGATTCATGGATAATTCCCAAATAAAAAAAGAGCCGTTAAGGCTCTTTATTAATAAATAAAAGTAAGTGTTTAGCTAACGTAATTACGCCGGTGATTGTGTGCTTATGGGTGTACCCGCAAACAGGCCTGATTTTTTCTCATCAGTCATGGCTTCAGGATAAGCAACAAACGCTGGATCAATAGTGATTGATTTAATCGCGCTGTGCGTTTTGGCGCCACTTGTTGCATCAACTGCAAAGGCTGATAAGTAATCAGCTTTTGTTGCATCTGCAGCGGCTGCTTTAAAGTGACCGCTTGCTGCATCGTGTACCAGTGGCGCAAACTTGGCTACGTTCTCGCCTGTAGCGATTGTAATTGTGGTATGAGTGACTTTTGTGTCACCCGATACCGCTTGATCATAATTTAAGGTTTGAGTAGTCATGGCTGTATTAAACTCCAGTGGCTGTTTTATAGCTTGCTAACATTGCAGCGGCTTGTGCATCATCGGTGCTTAGCTCTGCATCTGTTTGGTCGCTGTCGGCTGATAAATCAGGGTGGTTCTCTGTGTTCATGGCTTTTTGAAAACCATCTGATACGGTTGTTTGTGCAGCCGCTTCTGGCTTTTGCGTATCGGCTTGCGGCTCTTTTGATGAGCTTTGCAAAATGGCAACGGCTTGTTCAACACTCATGTTCGTGTCGTAAGCTAGGTGACTTGCTAGCCCTGTGCGGCCTTGTGCATCTTCGCAGCTCATAATGCCTTTAATACGCGCGCGCTCTGCGGTGGCAGGATCTGTTTGTGCGGTTGCATCTGCGGCTGGTTGTTGTGTATCAGCGTTTGGCGCTGGCGTGGTGGTTGTTGCGTTTTCGTTTGGCTGGGTGCTCATAACATTTCCTGTTTGTGCGTTTTGAGGTTTATTTACAAATTCAATGAACTCGCCAAGTATGCTGTTGCTTGATACAACGGCATCGGCAAGGCCAATATCAACGGCCTGTTGGCCTGAGTAACATTCGGCTTCGGTGTTTAGTACATCGGCCACACTTAACCCGGTGCCGCGCGACACCGCTGTGGCAAACTCGCCACGGGTTTTTTTACAGTCGGCTTTTATTTGGGCTTTTACTGTGTCGGGCAGCTTTTCGTATGGGTTGCCGTCTACTTTGTGTTGACCGTCAAATATTAGGGTCATTTCTACGCCGTAATCTTCAAGCATTTTTGAAAAATCAGCATGGGCCACTAAGACACCAATTGAGCCTAAACCACCGCTTTGTGTGACTAAACGGCGTGTACCTTGTGCGTGTAGCCATTGGCCTGCGCTGTAGGCCATATCGTCTGATAATGTCCATACGGGTTTTATTTTGCCACATTCGTGGATTAAATCGCCTGTATCGGGGCAACCGTAAACCGTACCACCGGGGGTGTGAAACTTCATAAGCACCCCTTTTACATCAGGGTCATGCATGGCAAAACCAATTTTACGTTTTATTACGTCATACCCTGTGGCCCAGCTGGCTGAATAACCAAGGTTATGAATAAGCGCGCCGCGCACCGTAATAATGGCAATGCCTTTGATTAGCTCGTAAGGCTTGTATTCGCTGTTAGCAGATACAATACCTGTGGCCATTGCGCGTTGTTGTTCGGTTAGTTTGCTTGCATCAAACTCGGCTTTGATTGATGCAATGCTGGTTATGTGCCGGGCATCGAGCAGCACCGGGCATTGGTTAAACTGATTCGCTATTGGGTTCATTCTTTTTCCCGTTGTTATTGGCTGGCTCGTCTGGTTGCTCTGGCGCGAGTTCTTCGGCTTGAACCCAGCTTGGTTTGGGTAGGCCTTTGTCTTCTCGTAATTTCATTTCTCGCATTTGTTGTTCAAACACTTCAATGTAATCTTCGCCCATTTTGGCCAGTTCTTTTTGGTAAGTAGATAAGCCGCTTTCGATTAATAAAATCGACTCTTTAACTTCTTTTATGCCGTCTATTGATAAACGACCTGAACCTATCCAGTCACTACGACAAAGGGCGCTGCGGGCTTCCCAAAAGTTTGTGCCTTTGGGGAGCTTAATTACGCCTTTGGCAATGGCTTCTTCTAACCACAATGAGAAAATGGCGGTGGCTTGGCGTGAGGCAATAATTTTGCGATCACCCATAAAGTAACGCCAACTTTCATTAAGCCCTGCTCTAGCGCCTGAGTAATTAGAGTTTTGGAAATTATGCGTGTATTGCTCAACTGATACGCCCGTACCTACGGCCATATATTGTAAAAACGAGTTTTCTAGCTGCGAGTAACCGTTGTCTGAATGACCCGGCTTTTGCAAGCTGAGCTTTTCACCAGGCATTAAGTGCGACACTTTTGCGCCATTCATGCGAATGTTTGCGCCTTTGTGATATTTATTAACCGCGCCTAACCAGTTCCATAGATTTTTTTGGGTGTCTTCACCACCTGTTATAAATTGAAATGCTGACTCTGAATCAAGCTCAGATTCTATGGTGGCGGCGTACATTGCGTTTACTATTGCGTTTTGCAGCTTTGTTTGTTGTAACTTGTCGTGCATGTGCATTTGGCTCATGATTGACATTAATGTGTTACTACCACGCGATTGGCCATCGTCACGCGCATCAAATATGTGTATGAATTTACGGCGGCCCCACCATGTTTCTTTAGGGATATAACGTAGGTTTTGGCCCATCATGCTAAGTGGTAAGTTTAAGTTGCTGTCGGCTACATAAAAGCCAATGGCGTTGCCATGTTTACCGTGTTTAATGCCGCCACGTATGCGGGCATCGTAACTAGTTACATTGCCCGGATTACGTACACGCTTGGGTGATACCATTTTTATTGCGGTGGCGTAATCTGAATTGCGGCGCGGAATCCATTCAGCCGCACACATTACATCACCATAGCTAAAGTGCTGGCTAATGCCTGCGCGGATCAGCATGGTAAAAGTACGCTTTTGCTCTGCGTCTATGTAACAACGTTCGTCTTCTGCGTATTCGAGCCATGCCGATTCAACATCGGTTTTAACGGCCATAAACTCATCTTCTGTCCAACCGAGTCTGCGCCACATGGGTTGCCAGTTAAGTTTAAATATATGACCAACAATGTTGTCTAAGTGCAAACGTAAACCGCCTGCGGCGTAAGCATTATTGCGAACTAGATCGTCTGAACGGGCGTTGCTTAAATCAAGGTTTGGTAACAGCGCTGCATCTTCGCTCGTTAGTTCGGGTGTCCAACTTGCTAACTGACCGCCAAACCCTTGGCCGCCACCTTCGTATGCTGACATTTGCCTGATTGGTTCGCCTGTGTGGCTAAGTATTTGGACTTTACTCATATTTAAAAGACTCCTGCTGGCCCTCGGCGGTTGCTTGAGCCTAGTGCGTTTTCAAGTTCAGTGATGGCTGATTTTAATTTTGTAATATTGGCGGGTGAAAATTCGACTCTGCGCCCGTCCTTTTGCATCACTCTGACTGACTTACCCATTAATAAATTACTGTAAGCGGTTTTCATTTCTGCAAGTCGTTGCTGTTCTGTCATTGTTTATCCTGCGCCAATGGCTTCTATGTCTATGGTTGAACTGCTGCCACTGCTTGATGGTGTGTTAGCGAGTTCGTTTAAATTAACACCGAACCGGCTGGTGCTTATACGCAAGGCTGCAAGGGCATAAACAAGGCAATCAAGTGCTTCGTTCCTTCGCCCTTCGTTATCCCAACGCAGCACTTTTTTACCGCTTACTGACTTTTCAATGAGTCGCTCGGATGCAAGTTGCTGACAAGTGAATTTGTCACAAATATCATCGTCAAGCGGTAAGTGCATTAAGCCATCGGGCTCGCTGGCTGGGTCAAGTGGGTCGTTTTCCATGTGCAAATAAAGCAGGTCTTTTGCTGTATCTGTGCCGATTTCGGTATGGTAAACGCCATTTTTATTTCGCTTAAGCGGAAAGTTTGCAATGGGTTTGCCGTAAACGTTTGCACCTTTAATTGGGATTACACGAAACAGGCCATGCTTTTTGCTGCGCTTGTTTACTATGTCGGGGTCTATGCCGCCGGTATCCCAACACCAACGGGCCACGGTCATTTCTGTGCCGTTGGCGCGTTTGTAGGTTTTGTTTATAGCTTTATCAACGAGCTTTAGGGTGCTTTCTTTGTCGTAATCACCCATGATGATTTGCTTATCAATAAGCCACTTTTCATCGTTTGGCCCCCATCCCCACACAAACAACTCGTAACGATTGCGTTGGCTGTCTATGCTGCCGGTTAAAAATACGGCCCGTTCTGGTACTTGGGCTTTGTATTTTTCGCGGCGTTCGAACAGTATTTCATCATCAAGCTTTTCGCTGCTTTGGTCGTTGTAATCTTCACCAAGTACGGTGTTTATAAACGAGCGTTCGTTTGCGGGTTTGCCTTTGGCATCTAGCCATTCGGCTACTATTTCTCCCCAACCATCTAAGTTGAGTGAGTAAAGGGCGTTTATTTCAATGCCTGCTTTTTTTGGGGGTTGAGTTCGGTAACCGTTATGGGTGAAAAACTGCAGGCCATCCTTTGTCCATGTGAGGTCTTCGGCAATCCATTTGCCTGCTAACTCCATTTTAGTAAGGTCTGAATAATAAAATGACTGTCCGCACTCTGACGTATTTACGCACTTATAATGTGCCGTTTTGGATTTTTTTTCAGTTGTGCTTTGGGTGTCATCCCATAATAAACCGTACTCTTTTATTTCACCTTCACGTTCACCGAACTCAAGCACTTGCTCTGTGCCGCAATGCGGACACGGTAAATAAAACCGAAATACTAATTCGCAATCATCAATAATATTACTAATGTGCGAGTTGCCAACCACGGTAGGCGTGGTGCCAAATATGGCTTTTGGAAAGCTGGCCCCTTTTAAACGCTGTAATGCCAGCTTAATTGGGTTACCTTCGCCTTTGCCTTTTTTGCCTACTTCTAACGGCCATGCGTTTACTTCGTCACCAATTAACACTTGTTTTGTTAGTCGACGGTAATTACCCGGCGCGGTTGCGCCACGAAAGTCGATTGTTGAGCCAATCATTACTTTCTTTGAAACTTTGTTGTTTTCGTTTTTAACGTTCCAGTCTGGAAAAATGCGCTGAATTACGGGCATTTCTTCGATTACTGGATCAACTTCATCGACTACGAACGCATCTGACTCATCATCAACCGGCTGATAAACAACGGCGCTACGCTTTTTATGCTCTGCTAAGTAAAGCAGTGCGGCTACCATCATTTTTGTGTAACCAAGCCTTGCTGATTTTTTGATGGCTAACAGGCGTATGCTGTCGTTTGTCATCATGTTAAGCAGGGCCACTTGCAAAGGTTGTGTAACCCATGCGCCTGCTATTTGTGAGCTACCTTCAGGTAGTCTGAAATGTTTATCTGACCATTCAACCGCTGTGATCGGTATCGTGGCTTTCAATGGATTCAAGGCTTGCGAAACCGCTTTCAATATCGCTGTCTTCATAGGCTGCGAGATCTGGTTGTACTGTTTCAAGCTCATTTAATGCCATTGCTAGTTCGCGCTTTAGTACCTCTATTTGCTCTGTGGTCATATCGGGTGATGCCATTTTAAGCTTGGGTAACCACGAATCTACGCGGGTTCTTAAGCCAATGGCCACCTGTGATATTGTGTCAATAATGATAGATATAGGAGCATATTGTTTTTCAAGGACTAGCCGCTTTGTTCGGTTAAGTTTAATGCGTTCTTCACGCTCATCGTTTTTTAGCTGTTGTTCGCGCCGCTTTTCAGACTCTTCGTGTTCCTCTTCTGGCTTGGGCTGCTCAGCTGGTTTATCTACTGACTTAAAATTTATGTAAGCATGCAGGGCGTTTAATGGGTCAATACCATCACGCCCTTTTGCTTTGGGTATTACACCTTGGTTTTGTAGGTTCCTAACTTGGCGGTCTGATATGCCAAGCAAATCTGCAATTTGCTTTTGGCCGAACTTTAAATTGGGGTTGAAAATTGGCTGATTCATGCGGAAACCGGAAACCCTATAAAACAAAAAATTTTTAAAAACGAGCGGTTTTCTGCGAGTTTCAAACCCGTAGAGGATCAAGGTGCTGGGAAGTACCTTTTAACATTTCAGTATCAATTCGCTTGAACAAATATTTATTTATTTATTTGTTTAAACAAACTGCACCGCAGTGGCGCGGGGTGAGGAAGGGCGAACCCTTCCTCTTTGGTGGCAGCTTTACGTGCAGTTACGTTGCCGCTCTTATTCGTTGTTGTAGCTCTAACCTTGCCGGGCTTAGCTATTCGTTTCTTTCCCAACTCTGTGCAATGTGTTTTCTGCTTTTACTTTCTGCTTTAGCTTTCTTGCGGTTATGTAAGTAATTCAGCAGCAGCAATACAAACGTTGCAATCATGATCATATCGCTAACAGTAAAGTTAAACTGCAACGTAATAAGCTGCTTAAAATTTGCTTTGGCTAGGTTTTCTGCTATTGCGGATTGTGGTGCAGCAATGATGGCCGCCGATGTGGCAGCTAAGCTTTTAATTATTGTTGTTGTGTTGATAGCCATCTCATCAAAGCCTTTTTATCTAAATTACACATAACAAGCGCATTGTGTGCGCGAACGCTAAACCTTAATAGGTCTGCGTTAGTAACCACGTTCATTTGTGGTTGTTGGCAAACATTCAGCAGGTGTGCAGGGGGTAACACCTTCACTACCTTGGTGACGGTTACTATTTGTTTTTGCGGTGGCGTGGTCGAACACCCGCTTAACATCAGCAGGCAAATGAACATAAGCCCAATCGGTATTGCTCTCATCTGTTATTACCTCAATCAGTTCTGTTTCAACTTTCTGGTTTGATGCGTTAAGTAACTGCATATCTTTATGATGCTTTGTTATGAGTAGCTCACGCCGTTCTGCTTCACTAACTAAATCATTAATGGCGGCTGTTTGCTGCTCTAAGCTCATCGTTAACTTAGCGATTGCTTTTGTTTTTGTTTCTAACTCAACTGCAGTGATGGCCGCAGCGCTGGTTAATGTGTCAATGCTTTGGTTCTTACTGTAAATAACAGCTGAACAACTTAATGCCAGCGCAATTAATGCGCCGCCTAATACTCTAATCATCATTAGTTATTGCCTTAATATTGTGTGGTAGCGTCTTATAGCTAAAACGTAACCAATGGTTTCTTTGGAATGTTGAAAGGTAATGTCTGGTAAACACTTAATAATGTCAGCATATAGCGTGGCGTTATTACAAAGGCGCTGGGCCTTTAGCAGATTGCCAAACCCAGCATTGTATGATGCCAGTGCTAAGTTGTGCCGGTCTTGCTCTGGCCTGTTCCATATCCAACCGCGCCGCATATTAGATAAATAATAAGCGCCTGCGGGTATAGATAAATGCGGTTCAAACGGTGTGCCGTTAATGGCTAACTGGCGGCTAACTTCGCGCCAAGTGGCTGGCATAAACTGTGCTATACCTTGTGCGCCTGCGGGGCTAACTGCGTTCGGTCTTAATACCGATTCTTGTATTAACTGCGCTTTGTAAAGTTTCCAATCAACGCCTGGTAAATATTGTTTACTGGCTTTAAATATCTGGTAATCGTATTTATCAGGCCATGATGAAGCCGAACACGATAAACACAGCAGCAAACCGATAACTAAAATACAGCGCTCTATTGTCATTACTTGCCCTAAATTTAATCCAACCGTTAACATCAAAGTCAATTCTTGAATCAAGGTAAGCCAATGCAAAACGTGCTGCAGCAATAACGGTAAATGCTTTAAGCAAGCCAAACGCAAAACTGATAACCATTACATTGGTCACCACACTTGGCGCGGCTAACGTACCAATCAACAAAAGAATGAGTGAAGCTAAAACAGTAATTAGTGGTTTAATCATTTTAAAAAATCCTGTGAAGTGTGGCTTATAACTGATTGCGTTAATGGTTCGCCATGCCAATGCTAATAGCCTGCCTGCGGTGGGCTTATGCCCTGTATCAACGAGAACCCGTTCAAAGACTACATACCATCCTCCTTTTCACGGTCTGTGTGCCTTGGCTTATTTAGTTCATATTGAAGTGAGGTTGCTATCTTGTTGATTCTAAAATTAGATACAACAACAAAAAGGACTAAACCTGATAAGATCAACACAATAAAGGTCAGTAAACTTAAAAGGCCTGTAATCGTTGCAATATCCATAAATACTCACCCACAAAAAAACCAGCGTTAAGCTGGCTTGTATAAATCAGATCAAATTTTTACTAAGTGCTTGTTGCCTTAATAACGGCTTATTCACACCCTTAATTCATATCGAGTTATTTACAGATAATACGAAATCAGTGAATTTCAGGCATAAAAAAACCGCCATTAAGGCGGTTTTTACAGTTATCCAACTGTGGTAAATACTGTAATAAACCTATGCCATTTTGTCAACATGTTTAAATTAATAAATGTATGTTTGTTTAAATGTGCAATTAAACAATCAAAACTCTAAGCGTGTGGCGTGTACCAACTCAAGCTGCTTTCTCGAAATGCGCTCACAACGATAAAAAAAATAAGGCCGTCTTATATTCACCTTAACCCAATTTCTAAAGCCTAGCCACTCAGGGCGGCAGTAGTTGCCGCCGTTCAATAGTCTAACACCTCGCGCTCACCATTATGGCCGGGCGCACTAACAATGCCTGCTTTTTCCATTTCTTCTATTAAACGGGCCGTTCGGTTATAGCCAGTACGTAAGTACCGCTGCAGTGCAGATACGCTTGGCTTGTTGTTCTCAACAACAAACACCACGGCTTCACTGTAAAGCGGATCAATTAAATGGTCTGTATCAGTAATAACTATACCGCGCTCTGCAGGTTCTTCGCTTTTAACTTCGCTAAAACTATCATCACCGCAACCTATTAGCAGCTCTAGCAGCATTTCAACTATTTCGCTTGATGCCAGTAAAAAATCAGCGTCTAGTTTACGGGCCATTTCTTCATTGGGTATGTCGGCGTTTTCTTCTTTTAGCAGCTCACCAAACACCAGGCGCTTAATACTGCCGTCATCTTTAAGCGTGAATTTAAGGCGTTCTTTCCAATCAAAGCGCAAAAGCGTAACACGTTTACCGCTTTCTAAGTGGGCTTTCACTTCATCACACGCTAAGTCGTGGCCCTCAAGCTTAACCTTGCTTGCTGTATCGTCTGGCTGTTCTAAGTGAGCATCACCACCAATAGCAAAACGATCGGGTGCTTCATAACTAGTTAACCATGTAGTTAACAGCGCATCTAAATCAATATTTGAAAATACGGGTACAACTGGCAAAGTACCTAACGATTTACGTAATAGCGCAAGCAGTTCTTCGGCTTTATTAAAGCTGCCCGCATTAACCACCAACAAGCCGTTTTTCATATCTATAAACGCATGAGTGCGGGTTGTTTTGGTGTAAGCATCTTTCATCATTTCAAATAAAATGACTTCTTTTAGCTCGTCTTTTTCTTTTTTCTTAACCGGGCGGTTTTCGGTTGTTTCTATTGCTTCAACCTTCTCGGCCAATAGCTCGTTAACAACGTTTGCAGGAACATTCTTAGTTATGGTTTTAGCACACACTAAAATATGGTCTTTGCAAAAATGCGCTAATGTTTCGCCATG
>Ga0105359_10003981_pt1 | contig 11946 bp, 10 predicted proteins | sample GOMGulsemesocosm_6_FD_83659 | JGI IMG/M metagenome (GOLD analysis project Ga0105359, IMG submission 83659) | Methane-oxidizing microbial communities from mesocosms in the Gulf of Mexico - GOM8C Gulf of Mexico | ecosystem: Environmental > Aquatic > Marine > Cold seeps | place: Gulf of Mexico... | reverse complement strand
GTTCCGCTAGTTCTTTACTACTAATAACCTCCCCTTGTTTTATAACCCCGCCAGACATTTTTGCGCCATCATTAGCACCAAAGTCTTCGAAGAAGTTATTCAAATATATTTCACTCCTAGAAACGACTTCAATATCCATTTTTTTATAAATAATTTCTGAAGATGGAACATTGTAGGTGATATTTGTCTTGGTCATTCCATTGAATACTTGCTGTCGGTTTGAAAACTCCCAAAAATAAACCCCTAAATATGCGGTTCCGTATTTTTCAAGCATTTCAACTGAATAACTATTTGTTAATGTTGAATCTTCTGGCAGGTTAATAGGGTCATATTGTGCGACTAATGATTGATGAATGGATTTATATCTTTCCCTTAGGTCCATTGTAATCCTCTTCAATTCAATTACAGTGGCTTGTTCGTGCATTGAAGGGTATGTGTTATCAGGAAGTGGTGTAAGCATTCTCTCTGTAAATAGACCCGACAGTACTTTCACTCTTGCTGCTGTATTAGTTAACTCCTCATTCATGCCTTGTCTGAAATTTTCAAGGGCGCCATCTAAACCATATGATTCATCGGTAGTAGCGTAAGATACTTTAAATGATCCGCATATTTCAGCGGGTAGATTGACTGTTGTTCCGTTTACGTATGATTCGGACCATTCTACGAAGTTAGCATCATTAACATCTGCAAGTGAATGCAATCCATCGTAAGAGATTGTGTACTTATTATCACTACCATCTAATTTCTCTGTTGCAGAAATATCGACATTTTCTTTTTGATTAATATAGTTAAATAGCTGCATACATACAGAGCTAGCAAACATTTGAGTTACATATTGTTCAGTATCTAACATTATAGGGGATGGTGCGTAAGTTCCATTTTTCTCTAAAAACTTTGCCCCCTTGAGTGTGCCTATATTTGATAATCCTATACTGTATCCACCAGCATATATAGTCGCGTGCTGAACGATTGAATATCCATTCTTCATTGGTAAAAGTAAGATAAGCGAAACACCTATAATTAAAGGCGCGTTTTGAAAGTCGATGACATTTTCGCCTTCCTTATCTGAATTCAAACTAAGCATCCAGAAAAAACCTCGAACTACCATAAGCAACACTGCAATTCCGAGTAACCCATAATTAAAAGAATCAGACAATACTGCAACGATATGGTCAGGGGCTTGAGGTAAGTCTCCACCCGTTACAATATTTGCTGTTTGGCCAACTAATCCTTGAAGATTGTTGAACAACAAATCATCTTGAGTAATGGATTTTGTAGGATCATTCGTTGATTCGGATTCATTTTCAGCGGCTGACGAAAGTGATGAAAATGAAAGACTCATTAGAATTAATGCATAAATTATTTGGTTAAGTACTTTTTTCATAAATAGTCAGTTAACGCTTGAGTTAATGTTTTGTTGGATCACAATAGAGTGAATTTATCTTGTTTGAATTAGCAAACAAGCAAAAACAGACTATTTCGGAAAATAATGACCGCACCAGTAAATATCATAGCCAGAAACGTATCTGAGTACGCAAAGTCACTACCAGGTTTGGAGTTGATTTTAGGGCACATGGAAAAAGTCGAACGATGGGTAGCCAAGAAAGGGCAGGACCAAGGTTTTAATCGTGAGTTAGAGAGCGAACTATACAAACTTACGGACATACAGATAATAGAAGTTTGTAAAAAGGAGGATGACTTACTGCGGGTGCTATTCTTTTTACCTACATCCACATCTTTCTTTTTATTGGATAGCTTAAAAAAAATCAACCCAGATTTACCATATAACCTGTTAGTCAAGGCCAATGAAATCATGTCATCCACCAGTGTCGATACTCGGCCTGCTCAAGTCTATATTGACAGATGCCGTCATTTATCAGCGGGAGATTATATAACTTCATTAATCAGTAAAGATTTTAGTGACAAACTAATTAAAGCGATAACCAAAGTAAAAAAGGAAAGTGGCGATGTCTATTAATATGATTTTTCGACAAACAGTTTTTGTTACATTTTTATTGTCTGGTGCGGTCTTCGCTGAAGGAATTCCACCTCAAGGTGCAACATCTGGAGAAGCACTACTCAAACAACAAAAAGAGACCATTGATTCAATGATGGTTGATTTGAATAAGTCAGGTAAAGCGGTTTACGACACTTTCACATCAGAGCCCATGGGAGTTGTTGAGAGTGGATGTTTATCTGATTTAAGAGGGATAAGCTTGAGTGCAATAGTGATTGACCCTTACGATATCCAAGCAGGAATATACGAAGCTCTAAAAGATGAAATGTATAATATGGCTTGTTCAGCGGCATCAGACAAGATGAATGAAATCACTGCCAAAATGGAACAGCAACTAGAGTTGCCACTAGGAATGGGGTCTATTGGTCCGGTGCAAGGAAGTGGTATAGGCTCTGAAACGGACAATATATTTAACACTGAAATAATTTTGGATAACAACGAAGCAGTATCAGATATTACGGACAGTGTTTTAGGTGACGTCAGAAGTAGCAAGTATCGAGCTTCAAAGAATATAGACAAAATCGGTGTCAAGAAAATTACAACCGAAACCAAAAGGTTGAATTCGAAAGAACTTGTCGAAGAAGTCGAAAAATTTTTAAACGTAGACACATTATGGAAAGGTGAAAAAGCAACCGATATTAAAGGGGGCAACGATGAATAAGCTTTCGTTTTTTTTATTAATAGTAATTACCTCTGCATTTCATCCAGTAGCTAATGCATCCTGCGATAGCTGTGCAAAAGCAGCTTTAGATTCAGCAAAGGATGCAATTAAAAAAGCGGTCGATACTACTACTGATGCGGTAAAAGCAAATGGTAAAAGCATAGAAGCAACTACAGAAGCTGTTGACCAGAGCAAGGAGTTATTTTCTGATTTATTGCAAACCTTGAGTTCGCAAGAACTGACTGCGCTTGATGGTGTTGCCAAAAAGATCACTCTAACGGTGGAGCGAGTAGCAAATGAGTCCACAAAGTCAGCAGATGTAATAGTATCAAATTTACTTAAAGGTGAAAAAGAGTTACGGGTAGCTGATATGGCTATTGAAGGTGTTAAAACGTTTGGGGAATTGGCTCAGCCATTATCTGGAGAGATAAATACAGCTAGAGCAGGTGATTTATCGTTAGGTTTTGCGACTAAAATGGCATTGAAAAATAAGCATATTGATAACATGGAGTCATGGCTGAATAACAACGGCTTTCTTATAAGTAAAGGTAGGGAAAGAGCTGTATTGTTAGCTGTTCCAGAATATTGGAACCCAACTCCTTTATTAACCAAGAAAAGACTCACAAACAAGGAAGTTGGGGATATGCAGATGATGCTCCGCCTCTTAGTAAACGCAGAACCTCACGCTAAGGTGAGCCCTCTGATAGCATCTACAAATCCTATTGAGGCTAAAAAGGAACTAAAAAGGCTGAAAGACGTTGCTTTACAACAGGTTTCTCATGCAATTTTAACTGAATCCCTCGTAAATAAAGCACCTATTATTTCCCTGTCGGAAGTGTGGAAAAAGGCATATTTTAATATATCGGCAGATGAAGATAATAAAATTAGCTTTGAACAGTTTTATGAAGCCGAAACAATTGGGAAATTGGTAAGTAATGACTGGTTTTTAGACATAAAGACTAGGACAAAAGCTGGCTTGTTACGTGAACAGATATATCAAATGAATACTGCTAATTTATTGTTGGCTGAAATAGTTAAAGCAGAACGCGCCGAAAGTAAACTTTTGGCATTAACTATCCTTAAAGGTGAAGGGTAATGAAGTATAAACTAGCATTTGCCTTATTCATGATCCCATTCTTTAGTCATGCAAATTTGTGGGGGGTATGTCCTGGAATGCCAGTTGTCCCTCCCGCTCCAGGTGCTTTCATTCCTTACACATCACCATCAGGCATGATTCCCTGCGATATGGGGTGTATGGGCGCCTCAGGTATAGCTTTAGGTGTTGAATTTACGAAAGGACAAATTGGGTTAGTAAGAGAAGTTTCAACCAATATGGATAATTGGTCTGGCTTTTTGGAGAGTTACATTCAATATGTTAGTGACTATAGTGACATACGAAGCCAGAAATCATCAGATAGAATGGCGGCATTTAGTGCTGTTACAGACAAAATATCAGGTTCAATTGAAATTCTAGCACTCACCAAAATAGCAAATACAGATCATATTACTTCAAGCATTGTTAATTTCAAGAAAGAGCAAAGGTTGGGTGACCAATTAATCAGGAACATACAGAATTACAATCACCCGTATACCTCTTATAAATATAACAAACTCCTTGTTGAATCAGTTAACGGCAACATCACTTCAAATTTAAATACTGAGAAATCCCTGCCTCTCGCTGTTGCCTCCGAACCAAAATTAGAATTAACAGCTTTAGAGAAGATAAAGTCTTTATATTCCTTAAACAATGATAGTCCAGAATCTGACGTGAACTTAACCGGCAGCCACTTATCTAGAGAGGTTTTGGATTCAGCTTTATATAGTGATCATGCCGTGAATCTCGGCATTTTATTTTCTCGAGATAGACAACAAGTTAACGTAAATAACAATCGGTCCAAATTCCAAAAACAAGCAGCCTTATCAGTATTGCTTAATGCGCAGGTAATCGAAAATAGTGAAACGACAAGTTCAATTACTACTACAAATTATATTGCAAATCTAAATATTGAATCATATATCGATGGTTCAAGTTCAATGGCTAATGAACACGGTTTGAATTTAGGGATTGTTACAACACAAGCATTACAAAACACTCTGCTAAATGATTACTTGAAACTTAAGAGAGAAAAAAATGCGCTTAAAGCCACTATTAATTTGTAGTATTTTCCTTTTTTCTTTTCAGGAGGCAGACACATGGGAACCTTGCATGCCATTTTGCGATACCGTTTGTACGTCACCTGCAGCTGTAGAACTCTCCATAGCTACCATAACTAAATACACATTAATGGGGCTGGAGTTATCAACAAACAATACCAAAATAGTAGAACTTAATACTACTATTGCAGAAAACTTTGCTGAATTATCAACGGTAGAACAATTATCATCACAGGCTTTCATCAGGGCACTCGATGGAGTTGAGAAAAATATTTCTGCGCAATTTGAAAAAATGGGTATAGAAAACACGGCCAAAGCGGAGCATTTCGCCAATACATTGCTAGTTTATAAAAAGGAGTTGAGGGTAGCGGATGTTGCATTACAAAACAGCATGGACACTCAAATAAGTAATGTAGACTTCTCTAACGATGCATTTTTGATGTCTACAGAACTCCTCTTGTCTAATCAGGAGAAAGAACGATTACGGCAGAAAGCTCATCAGCACCAATTATTATCACCATCGCATATCGGATCGAACAATATAGCAACTCAACGTTCAGCCATGATGAATTCAACTGACTTAACAATGGACAACCCATTTATAGAAAATGAGATCGATAAGGAACTTTGGTCAGAATACCAACGTTACATTGCACTTGTTTTTAATTTTACGCCACAAAACTCTATCATTGATGTTGTTGGTAAAAGAGAGCAATTAAAAAGATTATTTGCACTTAATACGTTAAGTACATTCATGTCAGAAAACGTATTCATACCAAATTCGGAAAGTTTAAAGCTTTCAAAATATCTCGGTTCAAATTCTATTAGCGTTAAAAAGACACTTTTCAATTCATATCAAAAGCTTCTACTTGATTCGAATACGCAACTTCAGACAAAGTTAAGTAATGAAAAAACTTTACTAATTATTCATAACATCCAACTAGCTCAGCGAAATATGATGCTCAATGAATTAAGAAAAGTAAAGTTAATGAAAAATGAGATGTCATCTTTATTGGTGATATAAATGTGCTCCAGAGAGGGCAAACTAATAACTATATTACGATGAATAATTATTATTTGTAGTATATGACAATATGCGGCATTAAGAGTAAATACTATGCAAAGTGATGATACATTGGCTTTAAATGAATTTGTTGAAAAAATATTTGACGAAGCTATTAAAGAAATTGAAAACAAAGCAATTGAGATTAAACAAACAGGAAATATTGAGGCTTTAGTTAGCATCAATGCTCAACTTGAGATATTGATCACGGATGCTGACTCATTGAAAGGACAGGCAAAGCTGTATCTATCCGGTGAATTAACTGATGAGGCATTCGCTCAAACTCAGTTATCTCAAACCTATCCGAATCTATCTATGGTATTTACACAGCACATAGCTGAGAAAAACTTCCCATCAGATGATGCTTTACTAAGTAGCGATTCATTAAATCCAGAAATAGGGGAACCTCCAACTTGGGCTTCTGAAGAAATCCCCTTGGACGATAGCGTAATAAGTGTTGATGCCACTAATGCGTCGCTCGCCGCACTGTCTCAAAGCATATCTAAGTTAAGAGCAGCTAAGGAGGTTGACTCAGAAAGAACAGATAACGTTGTAGATAAGTCGAATCTCAGCAATGCAGTTCATGAGAACGATGAAATAGAAATACCTCATCAAACAACTGAACTGGCAGATGATTATGTCCCCAACCATATGGATAATGAAATACCTTTAAGTTTATATGATGAAAATGATATGCCTTCCGACCAAGAATCAGATGCACATCTAGGGAATATTGAGAATCAAAACATTATCGAACCAGTAGAATATGATTCACAAGCTAATACAGGAGTACCATCTGTTGATGATCTGCAAGATACTGATGATCTGCAAGATACTGATGATCTGCAAGAAACTGATGATCTGCAAGATACTGAGATAGTTGATGATATGGTCAGACACAAAGATGATTTGGTATTTAAAGATATTGCTGACGACGAAACTTTTACCTCTGAACCTAGTGTTCCTGTTAGTGTTGATCAAGGTGATGTTTTCCCTAAAGTAGAACGAAATACTCAGACAGGTTATCCATCCGCTGACCCTAGCACTCAAAACCAATCCCCAATAGCAAATCAAGCATCAAGGCAAACAGTAGGTGTTTTATCTGCGATGGCGGGTTTTATGAAAAATACCTTCTCCAATATCATGAGTAGGTCATCTTCGTCAAGAAACTCTGGCATTGAAAAGTTTGAAAGTGAACGTGTTGAGGAATTACTTAAAAGATACAAACAATCATGCAAGGACAGCCTTGGTTTAACTCAAAGTTTGATTGATACAGTTACTGATGATAACCCTAGCGGAAAAATTGAGGATGCAGTACATGATTTTGCAATTGAACATAAGTTAAAAGCTGCGGAACTAAATAAATACAGTAAAGAGTTAAAGCATTCATGCATAATTTCAAAGGACCATGAAAAAGCTTTCGAAGAAATAAACAAAGGTTACGAGCAAAAATCAAAAGAAAAAATCCAAGAACTTGAAGAAAATATGGATGATCATCTATCCGTAAAAGTTAAAGAAGCAATTACGGGAATGATTTCATCAATCAAATCATTTATATCTAAAATCACAAAAATCAAATCAAATGCACCGGTGATGTAATAATTATGGCTGATTCAATAAGTACGGATTTAATAAATCAAGCACGGGAAATAGTTTCAGGTTCAATAGAGTTAGGGGAACTTGAATCCATTTCAGAAGAACACATCGATGCATTACGAGATATTATTGCAGAAATAACAGTTTCTGCTGATGGTATATCCAGTGAGTCAGATAATGAAAATGCTGAAAGTATTATATATTGTCTTAAGGCATTAAGGTTATGTAACGAAGAAGTTACCCGTGCATCATCAAATAATCCGGACATCACTTCATCAGCTACTCACTTTTCAAGCGAGATCCAAAGTCTAATGGATAAACTTGAAAGAAATTCTGTAAACATTGTTAAAAAGAAAGGGCGTGATTGGGTCCCTGTCGAAAACCCTACCATTAATAAAGCAACAGGCTCCGTAAATTCAGCAAAAGAAGCTTGCGGTTTCGCTAACCAACATTTAACCAAAAACAGTAGATTCACTTCGGGGTTTGGAGACAGGTTGGCCTCAGCTGCAGAACGTTTATTTAGTGGATCTTCGTTACATGATACTGCTTGGGGTGAATTTAAAACTAAACCAGCAATTGAACGTAAAGCTAGCATGAATAAAGCAGTTCTCAGTGTCCCTACACTTTCGTTCAACGAATTTGAGGAGAGTAAACAACAAAATCAATCACTGGTTTTAATGACAAGGGCTGTGTCTCAAGTTAGTTCCGCCTTAGCGTCATTGGGCGCTAATTTCAATTCTGATGACCTTAGTAAAGCTAATGAAAGAATTTTAGGAAATATGCCATCAGCCAAAGGCATGTTGGAAGTAATTGATACCGATAGTTCCTCAAATAAAGAGGTATTTTCAATCCATGATTATATTTCGAAGTGCTTTGATGAGGCTAAAGATAAATTAATTAAACAAAAACCGTCACTCAAGGAAAATATAAAAGCTTTATTTGATTCGATTAAAACTATGTTTTCGGCCTTACTGACGAAAAAGTCTGGACCATCATTGGGAATGTCAGCTGGTTAGTTTAACAAAGACGCATTATCTACTAAGTGACTATATCGACTTTTATTGATTGTAAATATTGCTGAACAGGCTTGATAATAACTTAAGTTTTTAATGCATTGAGTTATTACCGTTTTGAGAATAGAACCGTCTTTAGCAAACCAAACATGTCCATGCTGCAACCAGATATTTGACATACAGCCAATGTTCTCTGAAAGTGACTCAACTTGTAAGTGTGGTTACACAGAACCGGCAGGTTCAGCCCACTTTATTACATTTATCACTGAAGTAATTACCGAATACGTTAAATCTGAGGGGATAGTCGCACTTGAGGTTGGGAACGGTAAAATTAGTAACATTAGTTCGGCTCTTTCCTCAAACTTCCTGTTACCGGCTGTTTTAATAAACTCTATTCAAAAAGCCGGAATCCTTAGCGTGGCCTTAGCTGACCTCCCTCTGACAACTGTAGACGATGAAAAAGGCTATTATAAGAAAAGAGTCGTAACTACTTCATCAAGAATTGCAAATCCGGCCTCTATTTTAATTAGTCTCGGTGAAACTGTTTCATCCGCTCTCAATACCTCAATGAAAAATAAAGATTACTCTTCAGAAAAAACATTATGCTTTGACTATCTGACGCCAATTGGAGGTGATGACAATCAAGCAATATCTGACTATGTAAACGACAATCAAGTTTATATGGCTGACAGGGTCAGTTTAAGTCCAGTTAATATCAATAAGTCTGAGGTAATATAATGACTATGGCAGCTAATGCTCTTCACGTAATTGGTGTGGATGTTCAGCAGGAGAGGTTAAAAAAAATAATAAATGGCAGTCGAACATTGTCTCCTATCATATCAGCTTTGATCAGGGGGGGCATGGTTGATACATCTGCGGAACTAGACAAACTTTTACATCAAATAAAACAACTTCAGAATTTGATCCTACGTAAAGTTATTTCAAGCAAATATAAGATCTCTCAACCACATTATGTTTCTATAAATAGGATTGCCAACAGCATTTGTTGTCAGTTCTACGAGACAGGCATCGTATTAAATTTCGAAAGTATAGCTGATTGGGTCGCCATACTACTTGAGACTGATGACATTTATGCCGAATCAATACAGCAAGAATATACCGATGACGATTTTTCCCTGCAATTTATGGCGCTCTCATCTATATCAGTGACGCTTATTTCCCATTTGTTATTGCTAAAGGAGGAAGATGAGAATGGTGATTTTGTTAATGATATTCTTCAAGAGACTGTCGAAACTGTAGACGCTAAAATTGATACTTTGTACGATGATTTCATTAACCCGAATCAATCAATGAAAATTCGCCATCATCTATTAGAACAGGCGAATACACTCTTGAGCGCAATCCTAATAACGCAAAGAAAAATTGAACCAGTTACAGTCAACGTCCCTTTGATAATGGCTGAATTCAAAGTCGCATTTAATAAGCTAGTTGATGCCATATCATTAACTGCAATGATGAGAGAGTTTTAGCATGTTGTCATTGATAGAGAAGGCTCATCAAAAATACCTTAAAAGTATAGACTCAAATGAGTACCCATTGACACTGAAGGTAATGAGTAAACCTGATGAGTTTATAGATTACGAGATCAATGTTTTTGCAACGAATGAAGATGAAGCAAGGCATCTCGGGGGGATTATTCAGAAAAGGTTAGTTGAAAAAACAAATAGTAAAGGAACTCTTTACGATTGGGGTTTTAACCTTGGGGATATTAGAGGTAACAAATTAGGTTTAATTCTCCCTTGGAAAAACATAATAATAAAACGTTCAGTAAATAATGGCATTGTTCTTCCATTAAAACGTTCTGCTTCAATGGTTGGACAAATATGCTCAAATTTAAAATCTTTTAAAAAGATTCCTTTGAACAGTTTGAGTAACGATCAAATTAAAAGCCGTATTAGAAAATGTATTTACAGCTTCTTCATTAATGTTGCGATGTTATTAATGGCAATCATACTTATGGTACAGGCCATCATGTCAGACACCGGTTTTATCTCTGTGTATTCCTATTCATCTGTATTATTACTCCTACATTGTGGAGTTGTATTTTTTCAAATCAATAAGACTCGCAATATACTGAATAATTGGAGAATAAAAAATGGACGGTGATAAATCAAGTAACACGTCAGCTATGGTAATGATGTTACTGATGGTGATTGGTGGATTATACCTGTCCTGGTTGCACTACGGATACGTTCTTGTGAATATACTTGTACTTGGTTCAGTTTACCTCGTTACTTTAGTAAATAATATTTCAGAGCTATTGCCAACGACAGGTTTCAGTAGAGATTTTTTTAATGTGTTTGTCGATGAATACTTTATTGATAAAAAAGAACTAATCACATCAAATCTAAATCAGATGAACGTTCATAAACCTAAATGGAAGGTCGCCAGTATGGGGTTTTATATTATTGGTTACTTCCTGCGTTATCCAATTCTGCTAATCGGTATCTACTTAACTCACAAAGTTTTTGTACGCTCTAAACCAGCAAGAATGAATAGAACATTTAACATACTCACATTAGCAAAATATAGCATTCCATCGTTCCCTCAGATTAGACCTGCACTAATAGCTGATCTTTTGAGTTTATCTTATGATGAAGGGCCCAACAGAAGAGAAGCATCTCCAATAAGGTTTGCGATACTAAAAAATGCATTAAGTGTAATTGAAGAAGGGGAAACGTACCTTGTTCAATTCGCTTCAAAACATAAAATTGATGAAAAAAAACGAATTTATTACGTAGTAGATAGTTATGATGAGGATGAAGGTTTACCGATCGTCCATCAGCGATGTACTGTGAATTTAGGTGTAATTAAATCTGAATTTCAGAATCAGATTACCGCATTGGAACGATGGTCTGATTCGTCTAACTTACCTCCATACGCCAAGGCGCTTTACGCGGTATTCTTGTTAAACATTAAAGCTGGGGAGGTTAATAAGGAGAAAGCTAAAGCCCTGTTAGATCAATTTAATTTGACATTCAAATCAACTAAAAAACACATTAAAGAGCTTTCTTTTGATATGTCTGGTGTTGATGACATTATCGATGAATTTGAAGATCAGCCTGCAGTAAGTAAAATATTAGCGAACTACACCTACACGTCAACAGTGCTTGTTGCCTTGTTTGAACGTGGTACTAATCGGAAGGCTAAGTTACCACCAAATTTATTTTCTTGGTTAAAGGAAGTAGATAGAGGTCTATGGTATGCATTACACCAAAATCTTTCTCCATCTGCATGGAGTGAAGCTGGTGGCCCACGTGGAATTTACTTGACTGAAAAAAAATTACAAAGAAAAGCAAACTTCCCATTTACCGATAATGCTATCACTGGGTTTTGTAAATATTTGAATTTTGAAGGTTGGCTTGACCCTTCAAGTGATGGTCATGAAGATGAAAAAGGTCAACCTGTATTTGTGGAAGAG
>Ga0105359_10003974_pt1 | contig 11957 bp, 9 predicted proteins | sample GOMGulsemesocosm_6_FD_83659 | JGI IMG/M metagenome (GOLD analysis project Ga0105359, IMG submission 83659) | Methane-oxidizing microbial communities from mesocosms in the Gulf of Mexico - GOM8C Gulf of Mexico | ecosystem: Environmental > Aquatic > Marine > Cold seeps | place: Gulf of Mexico... | reverse complement strand
TTACTTAAATCATCATGAGGTTGCACTTAAGTTAACTGAAAAAGTTAAGGATATAGCCACTTTAGAAGGTGATAAACGCTATCTTTGGAACTATTACAACCAAAAAGCTATCGTTTATTGGCATATGGATAGTATCGAACAGTCATTAAACTTTAATCTAAAGGCTTATGGCGTAGTACAAATGATTGCTGAATCTAGCAAGTCTAAAGCGATTAGTGAGGGAAATATTGGTTACGCATATATCAAGTTAGGTTTTTATCAACAAGCAGTACCCTACTTAGAGTCCGCTTTAAAGCGGGCATTAACTGAGGGGAATATGATTTTGATAGCGTCAAATTATAATAATTTATGGTAGTCTCATCTAGGTTTGGGTAATTATCAAAAGGCATTTGACCTACTTGATAAGTCGCTGTCGATTAGAGTTAAGCACAAACTAGTATTCCATTCATCTTATTCATATCAAAACCTTGGACGACTTTATTACGCTCAAAAACAATACTTGCAAGCAGAAGAACATCTTAAAAAAGCTATTGAAATAAGAGAGCAAGCAGGTTTTATTAAAGGAGTACTTGTTAGTAAGTTAGCGTTAGTTAAAACTTATATTGCAAACAACAAAATTAACTTGGCTGCGAAAGAGGTTGAAGCAGTGGTTGTTTCGGCTAAAAACCAAAATAATGATACTAGTTTATCAAAAGCATATAACCTTCAAAGAGAAGTCTTTGCTATTAACAAAGACTATCTAAAAGCTTATCAAGCCTCATTATTATATGAGCAAACCTTAGAGCGTGTGGTTTCGCGAAAAACAAGCCATAAATTGGCGAGTTATCTTAATACATCAGAAGCAATATCCAAAGATCTCAATATTATAGAATTAGAAAAGAACGCTGAGATTAAAGAGTTTCAAGTGTCGAGTGAGCGACAAAAATCAAAAATTATTCTTGTTGCTGGTTTTTGTATCTTCTTTGTTTTAGCTGTTTTTTTATGGTCAGTCTACAGAAGTAAAATAGCCATCGAAAAATCAAATGATAAGTTGTCTGTAACACTGGAAAAATTAAAGGAAACTCAAGAGAAGTTAATTAAATCGGGAAAAATGTCTGCCTTAACAACTTTAGTCTCAAGAATGGCCCATCAAGTTAATACCCCGTTAGGTATAGCTGTAACAGGAGTATCACTTATCCATGAAAAAGTTGACCTCTTTGGGCAATTAGTTAAAGAAGGTAACGTGAGAAAATCAGAGATTGATTTATTGATAACAGACTTAAATAAAGGGTGCGATCTTTCATCAAACTCTATGAGTAAAGTTGCAAATTTAATTAATCAATTTAAAACTATTTCTGAAAATTTAGAAGTGGAAACATTACAAGAGTTTGAAGTTTTTGATCTTATCTCTAAACGTGCAGAAGTCATTTTAATGTTACTTAAAAAAGATAAACCAATCATTAGTGTATCAGGAAGTAAGGAAGTAATACTGGGCTATTCAGAGGCTTTGAATAAGGTTTTTAATCAACTTATCACTAACTCAATAGACCATGCTTTTGAAAATACCGTAAACCCTAAAATTGAGATTGAAATATCAAAAGTTGCTAAACACATTGAAATTACTTATCAGGACAATGGCAAAGGCATAGACTCATCCATTGTAAATGATGTCTTTGAACCCTTTTACACTACTACCATGAGTCATAAAAATTTAGGTATAGGACTTAGTATCGTGTACAACCTTGTAGTACAAGTTATGCAGGGAAATATTCAATGTAAGCCTAATCAGGATAAGGGAATTATGTTTTGTATTAGTTTACCGCTAGCTGTTAAGCCCGTTTAGTGCTTAAGGTTTGCATAAACATAAGTAACAAATACCTAGTGTATTCACCTTTTGATTAGCCCTTTGATTAACCAAATGAGTTGTCGATATAAGTTACAAGCCTCGTTGCCACTCCTGCCTTAAATTAGCATCACTAGGTTGTTGTAAAGCGTGCCTAACTTGACTAAGAAGTGCCTCTTTATCATCACCTAAGACACCCTTAAGTACAAGGTAGTTTGATGCATGATCAGAGCGAAAAATGGTTTGCTTTAAGTCAAGTTCAGATAGCAGGGTTTCCATTTCGGTAAATAGCTCTTGTTGCGTTAGCTGGCGAAAAGGTTTTAATGATGCTTGAGTAAACTTCTCAGCAAAGCGAACTTCACCTAGGGGAAATGAAACCACTAAAGTTGATAAGAAGTTAGGTTGTGCTTCATTCATCAATTTGGCTGAGTTAATTGCGTGTTGGCGAGATAACTCAGGACCTCCTAAGCCATTTAAAATCATCACTGAGCTTTTCATTCCCGCTTGCTTAATTTTATTCAAGGCAATTAATGAGCTTTGGTAGGTTTCACCTTTCTCTATCAGAGTAAGTACGTCATCATCTCCGCTTTCACAGCCTATATACATCAGTTTAAGCCCTAAAGCCTTTAATTCAGCTAATTGCTCAACCGTTTTATTGTTTAAGTTACGTGGTAAGCAATAACTTGATACTCGGCCCACTTGAGGCAGATGCAGCTTTATCAACTCAAGAATTTCTTTTAAGCGATTAAATGGCAACATCATTGCGTCACCATCGGCAAGAAATACTCTTCTGGTTGTAATACCTGATTGAGCTACTTTTATAATTTCTTGCTCGATTTGATCTATCTTCTTAGGCCTAAATTTTTTGTCTTTGGCAGTATACATATCGCAGAAAGTGCACCTGTTCCATGAACAGCCATTAGTGACTTGAAGTATCAGGCTTTTCCATTCGCTTGGGGGACGAAATACAGGTTCAATATAATTTAATGGATACATAGCTATCTCTCCTGGGTTAGGGCCAAAGCGTCATGGACTTTACAATATGCGGCAAAGTAGCAAGCTTTTGAATTGTACTTTCCGCAGACTTGCTAACGGGTTCTTTGGTGACTTGATCGAGTTTAATCATATAAGAATTTCGACCAATGCCATTAAACTCCTCGTCGGTAAAAATGATGGTGTTATCGTCAAAGAAAGTGACCGCTTCTTTTTGTGTGACTATGCCTAAATCAATTTTATAAGCATCACCTGAAAAAAAATCATCGCCGTGCCAATTTTCAAATAACCATAATCGTTCTGAGTCTAATAAGACTAATTTACTTCTATCAGGGCTTAATGCGGCAGAGGTTATCCAACAGAGCTTTTCATGTGTAGTACAGGTATTAAAGTTGCTGATAAAGTCTGCTTGATAATTATCGGCATGGTCGCCAATTTTATATAAGTTGGTATCACCATCAAAAGGCTCTGTGCGGTTTTTAGAAAAAAGATATAAATGTTTTTTGTAGAAAACAAACGCCTCTAAGTCAAAGTTTTTTTCTGAAGCTTTAGGCGGGAAATTTAGTTGTTCAGGGTAAGTGAACTTGATAATTTCAGCTTGTGTTTCTGTGCCTTTAATGTCGATAGGGTTTTCAATTTTATAAATGGTTAACCATTTACGTACATTGTCATTGTTACCGAAATCACCAATGAAAAAATGACCAAAATCATCTTGGGTCATATCTTCCCAATCTAGGTTTCTTGCATTGGTAATAGTAATTGACTTATTTACTTTGCCATCCCTCTTTATTTGATGTAATTGCGCTAAATTACCACCATCATTAATACCCCAAAAGTTTCCCGCTTTATCGACTTCAATGCCAGAGATTTCTTTGAGCTTACTGTCTAGGGTAACTAATTTAGTACTGTAGAGCTGATGAATGGCCATCAAAGTGAGTATTAACCCTATGAGAAAGCTGACAAGTGCTGCAGCGTAAACCGATTTTTTTATCATTAATTTTTCCAGTGGCGTAAACCGCGTTGCTTGTTAATCAGGGACTGCTCATTAACAGAACTTTGTACACGAATGTTTACTTAAATGTACTTTATCGATTTATTGGTCAGCTAAAATAGCACAGCTAGCGTCGCTTATGTGCTGTTTTTTACTTTCTTTGGGAAATTTTAATAGCTAATAAGGGGAGAAGTTGAGGTAAACGGGCGAAAATTATTTTTCGCCCGTTTTATTGTATCACTATGTGCGAGATTTACATTGCTAGTTCAGTCAATACCGCGGTATACATTTTCAGGTTTAAAATAAACTGCTCTTCGGTGATAAATTCGTGTTCAGAATGCCCCGTGTAAGCTGTATTAGGCATCGATGGACCAAAACTTACCGCATTTGGGAACAATCTTGAATTAGTTCCACCGCCAATAGAGATAGGCTTAGCGTCCTGAATGCCTGTATAAAAAGAGAATACCTCCAATAAAGTGCCAATTTGCGGGGCATTAGTTTGTACAAAGGGTTCGTTAATATCATTGCTAATATCAACTAATTTCACTTGATTTTTTTGTTGCCACTTAGCGATTGTTGAGCTGATCTCATGCTCTAGCTGCTTAGTTGTTTTACCGCGAGGTCTACGTATATTGATATTTAGCTGTATACCGTTTTCTGTTGCTTTTAACACAGTAGCTTGTACGGACATTGGACCCATGAACTCATCAGCATAAGCAATATTACCAAATTTCTCACCGTATAAACCTGTTCCTAGGTGCTCGTTTATAAAGTTAACTAAAGCGCCACTGGTATTATTAGGCCAGTGATTTACTGTTAATAAATCAGCTAGGTAGGAAATTGCATTTATACCATATTCAGGTTTAGATGAATGAGCTGACTTTCCTAATGCTGAAATGCTTAACTGTGTACCTTGCCATTGGTAGTTATAGTGCATACTAGGGTGAGATTTAGCTATTTCTTTGATTTTTGTTAGCAATTCAGGAGTCGCATTTTCTATCTTTGCATGGGCATCTTCAGGAATTTGACTACCAAAAAATCCGCCGGTAAATTCACTGATATAGAGACTATCTGACAAGGCGCTTGATGAAAATTTTGAAGTGTCCTTTGTTTTAGGGAAAGTCATACTTATTGTGCCATAGCCTTTTTCTGCGGTAACAACAGGATATTCAGCATCAAGGGTGATATTGACTTGTGGCAGAGAGTGCTGCTTGATGTGCTCACGAAGAGGTTGCCAGTCAGACTCCTCTGCCATGTAAACGTATAGCTCTATGCGCTTTTTTAGCTTGATCTTTAAATCTTTTATGGACTTCATTGCATAGAGGGCGTTAGTTATTGGCCCCTTATCATCTTCAGTACCTCTTCCAATAAGTTTTCCTGGCTCAGAGCTCTGATCAAGAGTTAAAGGCGATTGTGCCCATTTACTTGGATTAAAAGGTTGGATATCACCATGAGTGATCATACCCACACGTTGCTCACTGTCACCGAGACCAATCACAATTACATAGCCATAATCAGTGAAATCAAGACCTAAGTGTTTAGCTTGTTTAGCAAGCTCTGCTTTAAACTGCTGGTGAGCAGGATTTTTAGGTGAGGCTAATCCTTCTACTGCTACAGTATTAAATGTTATTAATTTGCGCAGGCTTTCGATCATCTCATCTTGATATGTTTCTTGTGCATATAGTGCTGTTTTTTGGGCAATATCACCCACACCTGCAAATGTCTTCATTGGCAAAAGCAAAGCACAATAGACCAGCAGGGAAGTGAAGTATTTAGTTTTTTGCATAAGCTTGCTCCTAATGCGTGTATTTTTTAGCGGGAAACTTTATATAATTTGATTTTAAACTTATTTTAGATAAATGGCTTTTGATAACCCTAGCTTATTTGAAATATTAGTTAGCATTCGGTTGAAACTACTCAAGGAGTTAGTTATATTTTTACAACAGTTTTGTAGTTTAATGTTTATATTCACTTCTTTACTGATTTTATCGACTGTTACTGTATTCATCTTGATTACCTCTCTATGTTGCTTGAAGGTATATTGCCTGCAAAATGGCGGTAGAACCAACAATAAAAATTAATCACTAATATAAGCTATGCTTATGGAGTGACTGTTAATTACTTACATTAATAAAAGGAGAGCAGCATGGATAAAAGATTAAAGCAGCTAAATAATTTAAGAAGCTTCGAAAGTGCAGCTCGCCATCAGAGTTATAGTGAGGCAGCAAAAGAACTATTTGTTAGCCAAGCTGCCGTCAGTCAGCAAATGAGGCAATTAGAAGCGGCTATGGGCAGTAAGTTGTTTGCCCGAAGTGGTCGAAAAATGCAGTTAACCGAAAGTGGTGAAAAACTTTATCAGGCTACATACAAAGCTTTTGATATCCTTTTGAAGGGCTTTAATAGTATTCAAACGGAAGAGGTTGCGGGCACCTTAACCATCACTTCTACACAAGCATTTACTTCTTTATGGCTTATGCCTCGGTTATATAAGTTTTCTATTAAACATCCTGAAATCAAGATAAAGGTTGTATCCTCAAATAGTATTGAAGACTTACGTCAAGGTCATATAGATCTAGCTATTCGTTTTATAACTACAGGCGAAGTTGATATCAGTGACGATATGGATTATGAGTTTATCGCAGAGGACCACGTTTATCCCGCTTGTTCGCCACAACTTATTAGTGAATATAACTTTAAAGAACCAAAAGATATTTTACAGTGTTGGTTAGTGAGTCTAGAAAACCAAGGTCCCATTGACTGGTCTACATGGTTTAAAGAAGCGGGTGTTGATAAGTTTCAATGCCATAAAAAATGGACTGAAGTCAGCTCTGGAGATATGGCATTAAGTGCAGTATTGAGTGGTCATGGTTTTACTTTGGCTTCACAAGCGCTATTTTCTCAATACGTGAATACAGGGCAGTTGGTTATTCCCTTTAATATTAAACATCCAGTTTCTTTTAAACGGTACTTTGTTTTCGACCCTAACTCGGCGAAAAAGGCCCGTCTTGACGTATTTATTGCTTGGCTCAAAGAAGAAACCCTGCTCGATGAGCAAAATAACTTAGCTGCAATAACTGACACAAGCTTCTAAAAGCTGACTATAACCGCTCTATTTAGTAGGTAATTCACTTTAACCAAGAGTGATAGGAAACCCTAACTCCGTCATTAATCTCTAATTTTTCTAGCTAATATCATTAACTAGAATTTGCTTACTGTAGTGGTATTTGTCTGCTAGGGTCGCTGCTTGACCGCCATGAGTTTCAAGGTTTCGGCAAACTTCATTAATTGATGGCCAACGTAATAAACACCATGATGGCGCAAGTAATACTTCTGTCTTAATACCTCTACTTCTTCATAGGTACTTGTATAAGCTTGAAAATAGGCCAAGTATTTTGATGCTTTTTTACCATGTTCAACTTTACCTTGCTCCAATTGCTGTGCAATAGGCATTTGATTTTCAGTCTTGCTAAATGAGTCTACATTGCAGAAGGTACAGCCACCTTTACCTAATGTGCCATCACGGTTTGGGCAGGTGAAAGCGGCATTAATGGTGAGTTTTTTGATACGCTGTTGATATTTTTTCTTTAAATAAACGCCGAAAGTATTTACGTAGTGATCTAATTGCATGGGAAGGGGGATCGTATAATTTACCACTATTTTACCTTATCCCTTGTTTGTTTACGCTAATGCTAATCTGGGTTAAATCAACAAAAGCTCACTTTATTGGAAAATTAAACGGGGTAGTTCAACACGAAGAGTGGAAGGTTTTTTATTACTGCACTCACCGTCAGTTCAAGATAAAAACCAATCAGGCGAAATAAACATCAATTTAGGGTGAAGATTAGATGTAGTTCGTGTTGCTATTCCTGTATACTATGCGACCTTATTATTTGGGCTGATTGGTTGCTATAAAAGCCAAGAGTCTAGAAGCAGTTTGTAAAATTTAGGAATATCTCTTTGATCACTACATCTAACATTACTATGCAATTTGGCGCAGAGCCGTTGTTTGAAAACATCTCGGCTAAGTTTGGTAACGGTCACCGTTACGGTTTGATCGGCGCAAATGGTTGTGGCAAGTCTACCTTTATGAAAATACTCAGCGGTGATTTGGTACCAAGCTCTGGCAATGTATCGGTAAGTACCGGTAACAAAGTAAGTACTTTGGGCCAAGATCAGTTCGCATTTGAAGAGTTCAATGTTATTGATACTGTGATCATGGGCGATATGGCTTTATGGAACGTTAAACAAGAACGTGACGCTATCTATGCACAAGCGGAAATGAGTGAAGCTGATGGCATGCGCGCTGGTGAATTAGAAAGCGAATTTGCTGAAATGGATGGTTATACCGCTGAGAGTCGCGCTGGCGAAATCTTATTAGAAGCAGGTATTGAGGAGTCTTTTCATTACGGTTCAATGCAGCAAGTAGCACCAGGTTGGAAACTTCGTGTTTTATTAGCGCAGGCATTATTTGCTAACCCTGATATTTTACTACTTGATGAGCCTACCAACAACTTGGATATTCATACCATCAGTTGGTTAGAAGGTGAGTTAAACAAACGTAAATGCACCATGATTATCATTTCTCATGATAGGCATTTTCTTAATTCTGTTTGTACCCATATGGCCGACATTGATTATGGTGAGTTACGTATTTACCCTGGTAATTATGAATTCTACTTAGCGCAGTCAGCTCTATTACGTGAACAATTATTATCAGGTAATGCTAAGAAAGTTGAAGAGATTGCTGAGCTACAAGACTTTGTTAACCGTTTTGGCGCCAATGCATCAAAAGCGAAACAAGCCAGCTCTCGTGCTAAGAAAATGGATAAAATCAAACTTGATGATGTTAAATCATCAAGTCGTATAACTCCTAAAATAGCTTTTGCTCCTGGTAAAAAGATGCACCGTCAAGCATTAGAGCTTGAAAACTTAACACATGGCTTTGATGAAGGTGATTTATTTTCCCAAGGTGATTTGTTATTAGAAGCGGGTGCAAAATTAGCTATTATCGGTGAAAATGGTGTTGGTAAAACAACTTTGTTACGTTGTTTAATGGGGGAGTTAGAGCACAATGAAGGTGTGGTTAAGTGGTCTGAAAATGCTTCACTAGGTTATTGCCCACAAGATAGCGGCTCATTCTTTGATAATGACTTAACGTTAATGGATTGGATGTCTCAATGGCGTAGACCATGCCATAACGACTTAAGTGTTCGTGGTATGTTAGGCCGTATGTTATTTACCGATGATGATGCTAATAAAAAGGCACGTAACTGCTCTGGTGGTGAAAAGAACCGCTTGTTATTTGGTAAGTTGATGATGGCTGATGTCAATGTATTGATTATGGATGAACCAACTAACCACATGGATATCGAAGCAATTGATGCGCTAAATAACGCCCTTAAAGATTTTGAAGGTACATTAATTTTTGTTAGCCATGACCGTGAGTTTGTTTCAAGCTTGGCGACACGCATTATCGATATTAAAGATAAAAAGCTAGTTAACTTCCAAGGCTCATTAGATGAGTACCTTTCTACTCAAGAAACAGCTTAATACTACTCTACCTTATTAGATATAAACTGATAGTTACCAGCCTTAGGTGACTGTCAGTTTTTTTTTATTTTTCTAGGAGGCTAATCCACTTTTTAATTTTGGTGTTTTTGGGTTATTTCTTTAATTTTCCCTTGTGCAACTAAATGTTCAAAACCATTAAAAAGTCTTTTCTTTAACGCTTTGTTTATGGATTCTTTACTTAAAGCAAAATAGGTAGGGTTTTTATAGATGACTAAGTTTGGATACCAAAGACCCTTATAGTTAACATTATTTTCAATTCCATGAATAATATATCGTTTAGCTTCTAAGAAACCACTTATTCGTCCTCGCTTTAGTAGTCTTAATTTGGTTTTATTATTGGCAACAACCACAAATAACTCTTTGTACATATCATCATTAATTAGTCGTTGCATTGCATCACCGTAATAGGCTTCACGTTGAATGGCAATGGGTTTATCTAGCTTATAAATGTCTTCAATTTTTGTTAAGTTATAGTTTAAATGCTTGTAGGTAGCAAAGATTATTTCTTCATTGTTAATAGGGCCAAGAAAGTAATAAACCTCTTCTCTTTCTTGTGTTTTAGATACGTTAAGCAGTAGATCAATCTCACCACTAGCAAGCATTAACAAAGCTCTTGCCCAAGGTGTTTCTACTATATTGTAATTACAACCTACTTCATCTAATAGTGCTTTGGTTAAGTCAATATCGATAGCAAACCAGTTACTCTCATCATTTTTATGCGATCCAGTAGAATAGTTTTCTAAGCGCACATCAAGCTGGCAGCTATAACTGTTAAATGTTATAAAAAAAAGAAAGACTAGAGTTAACTTTCCCATGAGCATGTCCAGTTAATATGATCTTTTTGAGTATAGATAGATAAAAAGGAACAATCTAATAAAAAAGGGAGTGAGCTATTGATGTTAATACGCCTTGATAATATTTTTTATACTTCCAGAAATGTGCAGATTTTGTAGCTCCGTTTCAAGATGTTTCTGCACCTCTTTATTGATGTTTGGTGACATCGCCAAATGCAAGTCATAATCAGCAATGACTTTGGAAAAGTTATGTAAATTATAGTCTTTCGATGATATTTTTTCTTTTTTTAGATTGTACTTTATCCGCACGTCCATCTCGACAAAACCTGCTTTTTCTTTCAGTCTGTTAACTACTTTGAATGCCGATTTATAAGTCTTTACCTTAATACTTTTAATGTTCTGGCGAGCAATATGCTGTTCTAGACCTGGATAGTCAAACCCATGTAAGAGAACGACCGTTTTTCCAAATAAGTCTTGGGCCGAGTTAATATCGAAATCTTGTTGTGTTGAGGTTAAAAGAGAATGTTGAACATTAAAGACGGGAAGTTTTGATAAATTTGCAGACTGAACTCCAGGCCAGCTTGGTGATCCAAAAGTGATCCAATTCTTAATATCATCTTTTTCAAGCATGCGGATCATTCTATTAAAGGGCAAAGTGTGAATTTTTACTGAATATTCATCGCTTGCGAATATCTTATTTACAATGTCGGTAATTATGCCAGAGTGTTTCTTTTTATTTAGATGATTTTGAAAGGGTTGAGCTTGATCTTGAATTACCATGTAATTTATTTCTGTCACAGCATTAACGTTAACAGACCAAAAGAGTAACGAAACTAACATTCCTTTTGTTGCACACATTTACAGATCCCATGAGTTTAAAATAACTTTATTTAAACTTAGTTATAGATTAGATAGTTTGCAAAAAAACTTGTTGTTTACTAGCCTAATATTGTTATTAATAGTTTTTTCTGTCTACTTCAATATGCAAAGGATGACATAGTTGAATGAAGTTTCGTAATTCAATCGCTAAACAGCTACTCATTTGGATCATGTTATCCAGCTCTTTATTGACGCTTATTATCACCTTAATTCACTTATTTTTTGATTATAGCAATGATATGTCAGCGCTTGATGAGCGCTTAATTCAAATTGAGACTAGCTACCTTCCTGCTATCTCCAATGCTCTTTGGGTAGAAGATGACGAGCAAATAAATGTTCAAATAAAAGGAGTTAAGAATCTTCCTGATATAGTATTAGTACAATTAATTCGTGATGGTGAAGTTATTATTGAGCAAGGAAAAAACAATACAGAGTATTCACGGTTAGGGCGGTGGCCAATAAGTTATTTATACGAAGAACAAAAAACAGTCTTAGGTGAATTATATGTTGTAAGTGACTTGTATCCTGTTTATCGGCGTTTGGCTGATAAAGTTCTACTTACCTTGATAACACAAGGAGCAAAGACGTTTATTATCTCCTTTGTCATTCTATCCATTGTTTATTTAATTGTTGGTCGTCACTTAACCTTTTTAGCAAGGTCAATGGAGCATAATGCTAAAAAAGTTAAAGAACATCAAAATATCAGGTTAGAGGGTAAAGATGATAAAGCAGATGATGAGCTGAATTATTTAGTTAACTGTTATAATGATATGTGTCACATAGTCGCTAAATCTTTTCAAAACCTAGAAGAAGAAAAGGAAAAGGCTGAACAAGCAAATCGACTAAAAAGTGAATTTTTAGCAAATATAAGTCATGAGGTTAAAACACCGATGAATGGTGTCTATGG
>Ga0105359_10003973_pt1 | contig 11958 bp, 12 predicted proteins | sample GOMGulsemesocosm_6_FD_83659 | JGI IMG/M metagenome (GOLD analysis project Ga0105359, IMG submission 83659) | Methane-oxidizing microbial communities from mesocosms in the Gulf of Mexico - GOM8C Gulf of Mexico | ecosystem: Environmental > Aquatic > Marine > Cold seeps | place: Gulf of Mexico... | reverse complement strand
GTCACTACTATTCTTTCATATTTTTTGCTGTCTTTATCTACGTCAGCAACTTCTGCCGCAGCAAGATTAAACGCTAGAAGAGATCCTAAAGCGATACCTACAGATTTAGAAATTCTATTGCGTTGATATGATTGATTACCTAGAGTTTTGGAGAGTATTTCCATTTTACAGAACCTTAATAAAACTATTATTTATGTGTAGGTTGCTATCAAAGATGACGCAAATGCTAGCAGTCAATATTTGAACAACCAAAAAAGAACGCAATCTTAATGATAACACTTACCATTTGCAATAGCATTTTAAGGTTTATTAAATATTCATGTAATAAATGATAGCTTTTAAAGTAATGAATTCTGTACAGATAGCATTACATGCTAAACAAGCAGGTATTTATCTATCGATAGATTGGAATGCCCCTAGGTTAAAGGTGTGATAAATATACTAATTAAACAATTAAAAACAGGGCTCAGTAATTTTACTCCTCAAAAATAACAATAATAATGACGTATTAATACACATCTAATACGCCATCAAACATCCATTGCTGTCTTAACCCTTGTTTTTCATTGAGCAATAAAGCTAATAACGATTGCCACTGTGGTGGGCAGCGTTGATTCAGCTCCCGTAATCTAAAAGCATTGTTTTCATCATAATGCATTGGCTTTAGTTGAGTTTTTAATTCAGAAAACTCGGGAAACAATAAATGTTGATATGCCACAGTGCTGTCTATAGCTATGGCTAGGCCGTCAATATCAAAATCACCGAAATAGACTTGTCCAAAGTTTCCTTTATCACGCTGCCATCGTGTCTTTAACGCTATGCACCCTTTGCTATGATGCTGCTCGTGACCGCGGTAAACCACTAATGGACGTGTAAATAATATCGGGGGTTGATAGCTATGCCATTGATTAAAACAATCGCGATTTTCAATGACTATTAGGTAATCGAATAGTGATAAATCAAGTTCAGCAACTTCAAGCTCAATATTAAGCTGCGTTGATGGTTGAGCTAAACCAAATTGTGATTGATGGGCCAAGCGTAAACTCAGCTCAGTGGAAGCACTTAACACTAAATGTTGGGTAGGAAGTACTTTTGCCATTTTTTCATTGGCAGTTACCTGTGATGCAATCACCCTGTCGTCATCAAGCTGGCGAATCAACTGAGCGAAAGAGCCTTCCCCGAGTTGCTGTAATCGTTGCTCAATGGACGTTAGGCCTTGATGGTCAATATAAAAATAACCACTCGCACGGCGGCCTAAATTGATGTCGTTCTCATCACACCAGGCTAACGTTTTCTTTAACCAACCGGTGCTAGCTTTTACTTTGACATCATCACCGAGTAAGAGTCGGTGCTGAATTTTTTCTAATTCAATGAGTGCCGCTTTAGGTAATAATTCATCCATGAATTTATCTTCTCTTTAATTAAATTAAAACGCTCAAATGAACATCTTCAATAACTTCGACACTATTATATTGACTCTCAGCGCGTCTTTTTTTCTCAAAGGCGAAACGCTTTCTAATATCTTTCGATAAACCTTCATGCTCTGCAATTACTTGAAACAGCCATGTTTCACCATCCCAGTCTAGAGCGTGCTCTTCAAGGTAACTTAACGCACTCAGTGTATCGGGTGAATCAAACAAACTAATAAAGAAGTTTTCAACATCTTCTTTCAACTGTTGATGTTTTGCTTCAACCGCTAACACCTCGGCTAAATCAAACTCACCACCGCTCGTTAACGGTGCAACCGATTCATTGGTAGAAAGGTCTAAAGTGCGAACAATATCGCCTAATACTTGCTGGTCTCCAACCTTGTCAAAGGCGACACTCGCGCTAGCAATAATGGGCGCCGCTTGATTAATATTATCAGGCACTATGCTACGATTTGGATAATCACCCACTTCAAAATTAGGGTGCTGCTTTAAAAATGCCGCCATATTACTTATCAGCTGCGCACGCTCTTGTTGTTCCCTAAAGCGCGCCATAAGCTCAACTAAGCGTTTTTGCACTTCAAGCAGAGAGCTGGAATTGTCTGAGATGATGACTTGCAGCTGACTAACTAATAATTTACGAAGTGGACCACTGCTCTGTGCTAATTCAATCAATTCATTGAAATCAATAAGCTCAAAGCCATCGAGTAAACGACGTAGTTGCTTTTGTGCTAATTCGTTTTCCCGAATTTTATCGGACAAGTTACTCACAAAACCAAAATCTGAATTTAAACGATTCCACAAACTGACTATGGCATCGCTAAATTGGCCTGTCATATCATGCACTTTTTCGGTGAGCAGCTGAAAATGATGTTCACTACCAGCATAATCACCACGATATTGTGCATCGGTAAAATGCTTAACTCGGGTGCGAATTTGTTCGAGTTGCCCAGCAACGTCGGCGTTTATCTGTCTTTTGCGTTCATCTTCCGTCAAACTGGCTATAAGCGTGTTTAAGTCAGGGCGCAGACTCAGCGGCTGAGTTTCGTCTGGACGATGTAAAATACGCGCTTTAACTAACTTATCTAATGCCGATTCATTGATGCTTGTCTCATCAAAGTGACCTTTGATGTAAGCACTCATTAGCAATTCGCTATGTTTGCCAATCAAATTTAGCCGCGTAACACCCAGTGCATGAAGCCTGCTTTGTGGGTTCTGATCTTTGCTTGATTTGCTGCGGGCCATTAGAACATCGACTCTTGTTGCTGAGCATCATCAAGTGGTAATGACTCTTCATCTTTAATAAAACGAACCATCTCTACCAGCTGTTCAATTTTTCCTGTCACTACATAAAATTGACGATCCTTGTGAGGTTGATGCAGATACCCCGTTTCCTTTAAGCGCTTGAAAACTTGCTTGAGCTGTTGATCTAAGCTATCGCTGTTGGATTTAAAAAATCGATCACTGGATAACTGGCTGAAACGTTGACGTAACGACTGGTTATCTTCGGTGCGCAGTGCGAATTCTTGAAACTTAATCGTATCGCCAGCGCTTAATGCACCATCACGGCCTAAGGACTCTTGCACTAATTGCATCCACTCTAATAGCGGTAATAAAGATTGAATCGTTTGCTTAAATTCTTTACTTAAATGCTCACGTGCTGACGTATTTAGTTCTTGATACGCTAGAAAATATACGCTGCCATCGCTACTCGATGCCACACGGCGATTAAGTGGTCGTAAAAAATGATTTAACTCTTCACGTACGATTTCATCACTTAGACGGCGAAACGCCTCTTCGTCATTGACCATACAAATGCTAGCACCTGCCAATAAGGTTTCTAATAATGGGCCATGTTCAATCATTAGTGTTCTCCTTGAGTGGCAGTTTGACGGTGTAATTTCTGCGCTAGTTTTGCTTCAATGCGATTCACTTTAGGTTCGATACGTTGCAATCTTTTATACTGTTTATCAATAAGGTAGCGGTGTTTAAATAAGGTCAGCACATCCGACTCTGGGTTTGGAAAGGCGCCAACAATACAAATGTTGTTGCTATCACAGGCATTAAACAGTTTTTCAACATTGTGATAAGCCAAGGTCCCAATCTCATCAATGGGCCAATTAACCGTAATGTCAGCATCACCTCGTAATAAACGGGTAAAGGCGAGTAAAAACTTACATAAAATAAGGTATGCCATACCATGACTTGAAGACTCTAATAACTGACGATCATTTTTAATGACTAAGTCGTTGCCCCCTTCGTTAAGGTGAAGCTCTAAACGTAACAATGACTCAATGGAGTAACTGGCATTAGCATTTAAGAGATCAACAACCAAACTCAATGAGTTAATGTATTCATCACTAGGCAGTTCTTTACCTGTATCTCGCCATTGCTCATACAAACCTGAAAACTCTTTAAGGGGTTTCCAAAAGCCAAGCTCATCAACAGTAGATATTATTTTCACTTCAGAGCGATTGATACCATCAAGCACTAAGTCATCACTCACCGCGGCCGTTAAGCGCTTAGATTGCCCTGAAATTCGGCGATTAATATCGCTAAATACCGTGAAGAAGTTATGAAGATCACCACCAATGGTTTCGCCTTGCTCTAATATCTGACGCTGTTGATCGGCTAAAATATGCAATAAATCGCTAAAGATCGGTAAACGTTCACGCATGTCGGCATCTTGCCCTAAACGAGAAAGCTCGCTGGTCATTAAATCAAGGAACTGTTTTTGAGCGTCGACTATCAGATGTGACTCGAATTGATTTAATTTATCTTTAAAACTATTTTCCGTTTTACTGCGCTGCTCTAATCCCTTAATGCTTCGATTTATGCGCTCATCTTGGTCACCTTGAATGGGCAGTAAATCGTGGGCCAATGATGCTGCAATATCTAACTGCATTAACTTAGTTGTTAGAGGTAATAGCTGCTCAATTAGCTTGCTTAAACTTGTAATGGTGGTTTGTAATTCACTGCGCTGTTCTTCTAGAGCACGTAGTTCCTGTCTAAATTCGGTTTTAAGTTGATTTAATTGCGTCGTTAAACTTTGAAGTTGTGCTTTTAATGTCGCCTCTTGCTCTAAATATTGTGGACGAGATTTTTGCCATAATACCGTCATGAAGTTACGATACTCTCGCAGTTCATCTTGACGAGAACGCACGCGGCTAATGTCGCTTTCTAACTGTTTAATACGACTCTTAAGGTTTTCTAGGGTTTTAGGATCAATGTCTTTGTTTGCAAGCTCTAATTTAAAGGCATCCTCAAGTTGCTTAATTTGACCTCTATTAGTTTGACGCTTGTTATCTATTTGCGATTCAAGTTCGTTAATCTGACCGCTAAATACATCAATCTCTTGTTGCCAATCGGCTTTGAATTCTAATATCTGACTCTGGTGATCTTCTTTTAGCATCGATAACGAGTCGCGCTTTTGTTCTGTCAGTTGTTTTACCTGTGCATTAGCTTCATTTAAACCTGAACTGGCCGCTTTACGTCTAGTTGCCAAACTGTCTTTGTGAGTTTGAATTAACCGCTGCTTAGACTCTTTAGCAAAGTTGCCTTCGTTAGTTTGGTCGCTCAACTGCAGTTTGATCTTAGCAACATCATCAGCCAATTGCTTAACAAGCGCATGCGCTTGAGTTAAAGCCGTTTCAGCACTACTTTGTGCATCATTAGCTTGGGCAACTTTACGTTCTAATTCTTCTTTGTTTATGCGAAGTGCAGCTTCGTCTTGTGCGTAACTTGGCGCACTAATTTCGCTCAGCTTAACGGCTATACCGTAAATATCACCTTGGCTGTCATTCGTTTGCTCATTGGACTGTGGGTGCAAGTCAAGACGCTCTAACAAGTCTTGATTGATCACCTTGCCGATGCTGTTTTCCCAGCCATCAACATTGGCGCGTAAGTAATGACGTAATGAGCCTTGCTCTGGTGTTATTTGTTGCTCTAATAAACGCAGCTGTTTTTGATATTGGTGCACTTGAGTCCGAGCTTGCTCTAGTGTGCTTTGTGATTGCTGCTGAACACTTCTAGCTTGTTGATGTTCACGCTCAATTTTAGCTAACTTATCGCTGGTTTGACGCCAGTTGTCTTGGGCTATTTCTAAACGCTTGTCACTTAAGCTTAAGTCTTCTTGTTCTTTGGACGTCGGCCCCATATTATCAATTTGTGTCTGGCGCTCTATCTGTAAATATTTAAATCGTGCTATTTGTTGATCAAAATCGTCGGTGAGCAGCTCTTTGCGCACAAGGTATTGATCTGATAAATCGTCTTTCTTATCACTTTGCTGTTGACGTATTTGCTCTCGTTGTTCTTCAACATCACGGATCTGTTTGCGATTTTTTACGGTTAATCGTTCTAGAGACTCGTTAAGGGTAAGTTTTTGTTGATTAAGCTGCTGCTCCAAGTCCCCATACTGTTCTAATAAAATACGATAATGGCTCTGTTGCTCATTTAACTCTTCAATCCATAATGGCAGTGAATCATTATCTAAGGCAAGTTGTTCTATATCGCCATTTTGATAATTGTCATAAGTATTTTGAAGTACGTCTAGTTGCTGCTCAGCAGTAGTTAGTTCAGCATTAGCTTTACTCAACTGACTATTAATTTTGTCTTCTTGCTCGTTAAAGTTATTCTTTAAGCTGGTGACTTTATCACGCAATGTCTTATCACTAGCTTGTAAGTCAGCACGCTTAGTTTTACTTTGCTCTAAATCTTGCGTCAATAATGGAGTAAGTTGCAGTAATTGAGCTTCGATCGTATTTAAACTAGCCGCAATTTGCTCAACATCATGATGCTGTTGCTCTAATGAACTTAAACGCATCGACTGACGCATTTGTTTAATCCATTCACGCGCTTTAGTATTCTTTACGCGTGTGGTCGGCTGCACTAAACCATCTTCTTCAAAAATAGCCGCCAGCATAGTTTTTAGCGTGTCCATCTTGCCTTCTTTGGCATGGACAGCACTGACAAGTTTTTCAAGATGACGAATTTTATGTTTTGGAGCAACTAGGGAGTAACGTGCTGCTAACTGTCGTAATCTGATGCCATCTTGAGTGTTACCACGTAATGATGTCACATCGTTTTGAATAATAGCGCGATACTCACTGGTCGCATTAATTTTTCGAGACGGTCTAATCCCTAATGTAGTCAACTGAGTTAACCACTGTTCGGGTTCATAGGCCTTCACTTTGCCATTGGTTGTTTTATAAAGCAGTTGTTCTTTGTTGTAAGGCGCATCAACAAATCTATATTGAACACCATCCTTAGCACTATGCGTTAACACAGCCTGGCACAACTCGCCTTCTTCTCGTTGATATTCATACACAAGATAGCTATCAGACTTTGGTAAGTAAAAATCGCCGAATTTACTACGTGTTTTGGGTACAACGCGACTTGGTAATTCACCATAAAATACAGGTATTAAACGTTGAAGGGTTGTTTTACCCGATGCATTCGTACCGCAAATGTTAGTGTGGCCATCGAGTGATAGTTCAACCACGTCTGGTAAGTGGGTATTAATTAAAATAATGCGGCGTAAACTTGCCATTGAAACCTCAAAACACATGATAAAATCCGTTAGGTCACTATCATATAGTGATTTTTGATCAGTTCAAGAGAGCTTGAACTGGTCACGCAAATTTTATCCTCTTGCAGCAAATGATTTGACGATTTAAAATAAAAGTTCATTCACCAGCCTCAAAGGAATAATACTCACTAGTGAAAGTAACTAATCTTAGTCAAGACGAAGCTCTCTCCATCACATTGCGCCATCAACTTTTGCCGCAAACACAACAACGCATAGATTTATACTTTTCCCTGCCAAACGAAATGGGGATAAGTCCACAAACGCTTGATGAGTCCAATTATTTTCATTCGAGTATAAAAACACGTTCAGCCTACTATTCAGATCAGCTGCACTTACCCTTAGTACGCAGTCGCTTTATCAGTGCTAAAAAAGGTGAACAAGATGATTATCGCGTCAACTTAAACTTGTTCTCCTATCAAATAAAAACAGCGCTCGATACCGATATTAAACAAACATTGCAGCATAAAGACAGTGCCCAATTCTATGACACAGCTCAGGAGCTTGCCGAGCAGAGTATAAGCCTATTAAAAAAGTTACGTCGTAATGCGCCGAGTGATAAAAAGTTTAAGTCATATCATGATAATGCTGACAACTATTTGAGTTGGCACGTCGAACAATCCTTTCTAAAATTATTAGCAAAAGGCCCTAAGACCAGTGAAGATTCAGAAATAAGGGAGTTCTTGCTCACATTGTGCCGTGACGAAAACGATTATCGTGAGACTCATCAGTATAATTCCCAAACGACATTGACCGATCCAAATCGCATCACCAACAAAATGCGTCTGCTGCAACGTCTAATGGAATATGGCGTAGTATTTAATAAAGAAATGCGTCACCTCAACAAAAACCTTAAACGCTTTGTACGTGGCGGTGTAACGGCCTTAATTATGGCATTTGTCATGACCTTGGTGTTAAATGCACGCTCTACATTTACCGAAGTTACGTTGGTTTTAGTGGCACTATTAGGTGTTATTTACGGTTTACGTGAAACGTTCAAAGACGATATTACCCAAATAATATGGCGTAAAATTCAGCATGGCCTACCAAAGTGGCAGCAAATTTTTTATAACAGCGCCACCAAAACAAAAATTGCCAGACAAACTATTTGGTTAGAGTATATCAAGAGCAAGGAACTGCCTGATAATGTCAGTAAATTGCTAAACAAACGTCGTCAGCAAAACAAACTGGACGCTCAACTGCTGCATTATCGCAGTGATACCAAGGTAATTGCTAAAAAGTTTTTACCGGGTTATGACGAGATTCAACAACAATTAATGTTTAACCTCACACCCTTTGTGCGATATTTAAAGAAGGGAGAAGGCCGCTTGTATTCCCTCGACGGGCAGAAAATTAGTCAACAAGGTGTTGAGCGTCGTTATCAAATAAATGTCGTTTTAGTGCAAACTTGCGAAGGTGAGCAATACTCTCAACGCTTTAAAATCACTCTCAATCGCTCTGGCATAATTAATATCGAAGCGATGAAAGCGCATTTAGAGTAATACGATTATGTGATTTATTAAAAGTGAGTTTTATCATATAGTTCAAACATTAACTTTAAAAGGAATACCTTTATTATGAAGTCGTTCATCGCCTTGATGATATTTATTCTAACTCTATCAGGTGTTCATTGTTATGCATCTGTTGACGAAACAAATATAAAAAAATTAATCAAAGCATTCCAACAAGAAGACAGAGCGCTTATTGCGTCTTTAATTAATTACCCCCTTAATCGTAAAAGACCCATCCCTTCGATAAAAGATGAAAATGAACTCATTAAACGATTCGATCAAATATTTGACGCTCACATCATTTCGTTAATAGGCAGCTCTAACTATCAACGAAATTGGCACCAAATAGGCTGGCGCGGAACAAGTTTTTCCAACGGCAAAGTTTGGATAAATGAGGATGGAAAAATTCGTTCTGTTAATTATGAATCTCTTATCGAGCTTAAGCTAAGACAAACTATCATTGAAAGTAATAAAGCATCAATTCATGAAAGTATTAAATCCTTTGATCAACCAATTTTGATATGGGAAACAGAGAAGTTTCGAATACGAATAGATAAATTAGAAAATGCTAGCTATCGATACGCATCATGGTCTATTGAAAAACAAATGAATGAAAAGCCTGATTTGATAATTAATGAAGGTGAATTAACTTTCGATGGCAGTGGCGGCAATCATCATTTCATCTTTAAGAATGGAAAATATATCTATCAATGCTCTGTAATTATGATGGGGGAAAGCAACTCCCCCCCAGGTTTACTTGAAGTTTTCAGAGGTGAAAACATTCTGCTAAAAGCCAATGTAATTAAGGTATTAGAGTGATTTAATCATTGTATGTATTTCTATTAATACTTAACCGTCAAAGCTGTAGATTACAGAAAAAAAGGCCGACAAATTAAGCAATTAGAATTCAAGCCTAGAATATTATCGATGATTTATTATCAGAATCGCTCATAGTATTTCAACAACCTTTAAGCGAACTTGAGTTATATGGAAGATATTAATTAATAGCGATAATGCCCCGTTATAGGATAATTAAAAAGCATATCCTCTAACTGGGGGCCACGCCCAATGTTGTGGACAATGAGCGGTCTTTTCCCATCATCAGATTGTACTTTCACAACAATACCTATGTGGGGCAAATTACCATTAACCATCCACGTAACAAGATCACCTGCTTTATAATCACTTCCCTTATTAGTTACCGTGAAAGACTTACCATGACGAGTAAAAAAACGTTGTAAGTTTGGCACTCGCCGATGATCTATATTCTTATCAGGACGAGTTAAGCCCCAAATACGTTTTGATGGATAGACTGAAAAATTCTCTTTCATATCTTCGTGGACTAATTGCTGGAAGTCGATGCCTAACTGACGATAGCTACGAATGATCACGTCTGTGCACACTCCCGTACTTGCTGCCACGTCACCCATTGGATACTCTAATTTGACATAAGCGCCGTCATAACGCACTTGATGTTGTGTACGTTCCATAGCCGCTGTCACTAACATATCGGCAGTTGAGCCAAGGCTGGAAAAAGTCGCTAATGATAATATAGTGAACAACACTAACTGGCGCATCGTCAACTTCCTCAAGTTTCTCTATTCGTTTCACACTGCCAACAAAGATCAAATGCCACGGGATTCTCTTCATTACAGGTTAAGCAGGTCCACACGATAGCAGAGTCATCGCTCATTTGGTTAATGATAGCTTTGGCTTGGGCTGAGTCCTTGTTATCAACCCATAATTCAGGCCATGTATCAAACGGTGATAAATCACCAGCGCCACCGGCTAAAAACTCATTTTTAATCTGACTTTCGATATTAGCGCCCAACAAAAGGTTTTTGACATGATTAACCATTAACAATTGATCATTACTGTAAACTAATTCCATTAGCATTCCTCTTAACGTGGTAATTTCACCTGATAACGTTTGATATACCAAATTAGCACGGGAATTTCGATAATGCCAAACGTAATTAGGGTGAACCAAAACCAATTAACATGCGTCACTAATAAGTTAAACTCAATGCCACTGTCCCAGTAAAGCGACGCAGATGTCATCAAAACAATAGCTGACGCAATAACATCATGGCCGGTAATTTTATTAAAGTTACTCCCTGCGACTCTAGGATAGATAAATAAATAGGCCATAAAAATCACAATAGCATTGAGTAATAAAACAGTTTGTTCAGGGGATTGCATGATATATTAACGCTCCAAAATATTAGCACTACACGCTAACAAAGTAAGACAAATGTTAACCGCAATGAAAAAAACACATAAAAAAATAGATAATAACTTAATAAAGTCACTGACGCTTGCCTGTGAAGAAATCAAAGATGTAACGGAATTTTTTACATGGCTTACGCATGAAGCCAATTATGATAAGTTTCCTCAGTCGCTCATTATTACTTGTTACTTCTCCGATGAAAACGCATTGATACACGTTAGGGATAGTGAACTAAATACATTAATAAGAAAAACTATTGAACAGCAATTAACTTCTATTGGCATTAATAGTTTTAATATCAATAAGCAGATAAAGTACGCGATAGACAGTTAAAAGGACGAACCTGGTTCAAGTAGAAAACTAACTTCTTGCGACGTTGATTCTCGCCCTAGAATATCATTACGATGCGGATACCGGCCAAAACGTTCAATGATATCTTTATGACGTAGTTCAAAATCTAAGTTGTTATCCATGCCTGGTTGGCTAAATAATTCAACAGCATAGTTGTGAATTAATAGTGATTCACTATGCATGAATGGCATATACAAAAAACTACGTTCAATGGGAGATAATTCAAGATCAGCACCAATATTTATCGCCTCTTGAGCAAGAACTAACGCTAAGGAGTCACTAGCAAAAGATTCAACTGTGTCTCTAAATATATTTCTAGAAAATTGGTCCAAAACAATAATTTCCGCCAAGCGACCTTGGGCACTTGTTCGCCAGTCGGCTAATTCTCCAATTCTTGCTTGTTGATGAACAGATAAGAAACGTTGCTTAATCACATCGTCAAATGCCACATCTTTAACCCACCACTGTGATTGATCTATCTCGTTAAACCAAAAGTTAATAACTTCTTGCATATATATCCTGAATACTGTGACGATAAATTATGAATGTATCCTAACGGCTAAAGCATATCTATCATTAAATGCTCCAATGATTTCTTGGCTGAAAGTAACCGAAACTGTCGCATGTTGATAATATCATGCAGGTAATCTGCAGATACAAATTCAACATATCAAATAAAGGTAAGTTAAAGGCTAGAATATCAAAAAATTCGCCTAAGGGATGCACTTTACTGCTAAGCTGTCTATTGACTGGGCTGCACTTGCTACGCAAGCGACATGGATGTCGGTAGTAGAGCAATGCTGGGAGCATATTGCCGAGGCCAGGGAGAGCAATCAATATCATACCGGTCATTGC
>Ga0105359_10003969_pt1 | contig 11963 bp, 10 predicted proteins | sample GOMGulsemesocosm_6_FD_83659 | JGI IMG/M metagenome (GOLD analysis project Ga0105359, IMG submission 83659) | Methane-oxidizing microbial communities from mesocosms in the Gulf of Mexico - GOM8C Gulf of Mexico | ecosystem: Environmental > Aquatic > Marine > Cold seeps | place: Gulf of Mexico... | reverse complement strand
ATGCTGATCTTTAGTGATATCAATATCAGCTATCTTTCTGCTTTTACCGGACATGCAGCGACAATATTATTAACCAGTAAAGCTAATTACTTACTGACCGATTATCGCTACTTTGAGCAAGCTAAATCTCAAGCAAGCGACTTTACTGTTATTTGTCGAGATAGAGCAAATCAAAGTCTTGCTTCATTGATTGAAGATCTTTTATTTCAAGATGACTGTCAACAGCTTTCTTATGAAGGTGAGCATATTAGTGTTAGCCAATGGCAGCAAATTCACCAACAGATAACTAACTTAACTAAACTGTCGAAAATTGAGCCATTAGTCGGTGCGGTTGAAGCACTTCGTTTTGTTAAATCAGCCAGTGAAATAGCCAATATTCAGCAAGCCGCCGATATTGCTGATAAGGCACTCGCCCTGATGCTGAGATCGGTTAAAGCCGGCATAACTGAACGTGAGCTTGCCATTGAATTAGACTATCAAATGGCTAAGCTTGGCTCAGAAGAAGTATCTTTTGCTACTATCTTATTATTTGGCGAGCGTAGTGCTTTGCCACATGGTATTCCATCTGATAGACAGTTGAAGCTTGGAGATTTTATTTTAATCGACTTTGGCGCAGTGATTAATGGTTACCGCTCTGATATGACTCGTACCTTTGTTTTTGGTCAAGCAAGTGCCGAGCAAAAGCATGTTTATCAATTAGTAGAAACTGCGCAGCAAGCAGCACTTGATGAAGTAAAAGAAGGTGTTTTAGGCACTCACTTATATAAACAGTCAGCTGATATATTGTTAAATAGCGAATACAAAAAATATGCAGGTGAAGGATTAGGTCATGGTGTTGGTTTAGTCTTGCATGAACAGCCATTTATTGGCCCTGATTGTCATACAGCCATTGAAAAGGGCTGTGTTATCACTATCGAACCAGGTATTTATATTCCAGGTTGGGGCGGTGTGCGCATTGAAGATGATGTAGTTTTGACTGATGACGGTTTAACTATTTTAACCAAGTCTCCTAAGGGATTGATTGAGCTCTAACTTAGCTCTAATTATCCCTATCATAAAACGATCTATAAACTTAATACATACAGAGATAGTCATGAAGATTATTAGCGCCGAACAAGTACACCAAAACCTAAACTTTGAAGAGTTAATCCCACTATTAAAACATAGTTTTAGTCGCCCATTCTCTATGCCACAACGTCAAGTACATGAACTTGACGTTGAACAAAGTGATAACCATGATGCTTTTGCTTTATTGCCTTCTTGGAACGAAGAAGTGATTGGTAATAAGATGTTCACTTATTTTCCTGACAATGCTAAAAAACATGATTTACCGGGACTGTTCTCTAAAGTTATGTTGTTTAAACGCCAAACAGGTGAGCCTTTAGCATTAGTTGATGGTACCAGTGTTACTTATTGGCGAACCGCTGCTATTTCTGCGCTAGCAAGTCAATTGCTGTCAAAAGAAGATAGTAAAAACTTAGTACTTTTTGGTACAGGTAACCTCGCTAGCTATATTTTAAAAGCACATTTAACTGTTCGTAATCTTACTCAAGTAACGTTATGGGGACGTGATAGTGAAAAGGTTAGTGCGTTAATTGATACGTTTACCACTCAATACCCTGACATTACATTTAATGCCAGTGTTGACCTAGATGTTGAGGTTGCTAACGCTGATATCGTCTGTTGTGCTACAGGCGCTAAAACGCCACTATTTGATGGTAATAAGCTAAGTCCTGGTGCTCATGTTGATTGTTTAGGTAATCACATAAAAGATGCACGAGAGTGTGACACTACGACGGTAACGCGCGCAAGAGTATTTGTTGATAGCTTAACAAATACCTTAGCTGAAGCAGGGGAGTTACTAATACCTATAGCTGAAGGTGCTTTTAATAAAGATGACATAGTGGGCGAATTAGCTGATATGTGTAAAACGCCATCTTTGTTACGTCAATCACCGGAAGAAATTACACTATTTAAATCAGTAGGTACTGCCATTAGTGATTTAGTGGGTGCACACCTTGTTGTTGAGAAAGTATCGAAGGCAGAAGCTTCAAGCTAACTGACTTTGAGCGGCTTGGTTTAATTATAAAGCTGTCGCTGCAATGACCAAGATAAAAGGCGCTAACAGTGATAAATGTTAGCGCCTTTTTTCAATATTTTTAACGTAAACTAGCTTTCTATGAGTACGGTCGAGATAGCATCAACTTACTACTTTTACTAACAGCTACTATTGAACTAAGTTGTAAACTCCGTCGCTATTTGAAACTCTAATAGTGTGCCACTGGGAATATTGATGCTTTTTCCATTGCTTAATAATGCAACTCCAAGTCCAACCGCCGCTCCTGTTTTAGCGCCATCAGAGCCATCAATTAAGCCACCAATTGCTGCTGCTCTTGCTGTTTTACCTACTGTACTTTTAGCTTCGCTTTCGGTAATTGCTTTCACTCCTGATGTTTTAATCGAGACCATCTGATTATTTACCATGATGTCGGTAAAAGTTAACTCCATACTCGCTTTACCCATTAAGCGGCCTGATTTTTTAGCTTTAGCGACCATGCCATAAATGATGCTACCACGAGGAGCCACCAGTACATCATCAACGATCATATCTGCTTCCAGCCTTGCAGTAAATTTATGACCTGTTGCATGTTTATTTGTGTTGAGTGTCGTGCTTGTTCTAACGACCATACGAGTTCCTACAGGAACTGTAACTTTCTTCTCTTTAAAGTCAGAGTCAGCTTTTGCCATCTGCTCTTTAGCTATAGGGTTTTCTTTTTTAACAGTACTAGGAGTAGTCACCGTTTCTCCAAAACTTATACTCGTCACTTTTGTATTATCAAACTTTAATTGTTGGCCAGAAATTTCAAAAACTACTGTATTTGTATCTCTTGAAATGAATTTACCAACGATAGTTTGCCCATCTTTTAGTGCTAATACATCAGCATTAGCTGTAGGGGCGGCTACCAATAAAGTTGCGCTTAATAAAATAGATGATATTGAAATTATTTTTTTCATTTGGTAAATCCTGTGTTTGTGCAAAGTATACAGTTATGAAAGTTGTTTTTAGAAGCTAACTAATCTAAGAGGAGCTTTGAAAATCAGCAAACATGGTATCCATCAAATCGGAAATAGCTAACTCTCTTTTTTCTGCACTGCCATAGCTTTTAATGGGCTTTACAAGTGTACTTCTCCACACTGTTTTTTTTGTTTTATTGTCAATAATGTCTATTACAAAAGTTCCTTCATTGTAATTTCTAGTGTTCAAATTAGGAGTTCCATACCCATAGCCATAAGCATTTCCATATCGTGAGCTATGTCCGTAATACGTGGAGTGTCCTGCTGATGTTATTTGAATTTTATCTTTTGTTACCACGAAATAACTTATCAGTACATCAGCAGTATCTTGCTTGGTTGTAACAAGTCCATGTAAGCTAAATTTATTCTCTATCTCTCTATTAAAACGATTCCGGTCGATATCACTAATCATTGGATTTTTTAGATGTTCATCGCCAACAATTGAATATGATTTAACCGCATGAAAATCATAGTTTTCATTTAGATCTGTTTCAGCAGTATATGTAGTTGAGCATCCTGATACATAGAATACGCATAGCATAATGGCTATTAAACTTTTCATTTTTATCTCCAAAATTATCTAAAGTTCAGTCGATGTATTTGATGACATAATTCTAGTTAGCGTATAACATGAAAACAAATGATGATAAGTCATAAGAGATATAGCTGCTGGTTATATCTGCTTTGAGGTGGGCTGATGAATAAGTTAGAGCAAAAGTTAACGAGAATTGATTTAAACCTATTAATCGCGTTAAGTGTTTTATTAAAAGAAAAAAGCGTTAGTAAAGCCGCTGATACGTTATACGTCACTCAACCTGCCATGAGTAAAACACTTAACCGTCTTCGAAATGTTTTTGATGATCCCTTGTTCCATCGACATTCATCAGGGCTTATTCCTAGCCCAAAGGCACTTGAATTGTCGTTAAAGCTTCCAAGTATTCTCAATCAAGTTGACGATTTATTTAAGCCAAAAGGATTTATACCTGAAACATGTGATCAGGCATTTACTATTTCGGTACCGTCAGTGCTTTGTCATGCTATTTTGCTTCCTTTCATGCTAACTATAAATAAAGTCGCCCCTAATATTTGTATTGTAGACTTACCTAGTGAAACAGACCCATACCCATCCCTTGAGCAAGGAAAATATGATTTTGCTATTCATGTTGCTAAACCTAAAAGTAAAAAAATAGGCTATACCTCATTAGGTTATCTAAAGCCCAATATATTTGCGAAAAAATCCCATCCCTTACTCAAATCAAAAAAAACTATCGTGTTCGAAGAGTTAAAAAACTACAAGTTTGTTGATTATCAAGTGGGGCCTGATGAGCAAAATGGTTTTGAGAGTCCAGCAGATAGAATTTCACGCTTAGTAAATTTCAAACCTGATGTGGTGTGCAAGAGTAGTCATTTAAGCCTGATTACTGCACTATTAGAAAATACTGACTGTTTATTAATTGCGCCGAGCGTAATGATTAACTCAACTGATTTTTCTAAAAAGTTCTCCAGTGTTTATGAGTTTGATATTGAAAAAAATCACATGTTAGAACTGTTGTTATTAGAATCTCCAATGACTAGTAACGGAGAAGCAGAACAGTGGATAAAAAAACAATTACTTCGCTCTATCCATTTAGATTAAGGCTGGGCAAAGTTAACCTTTAGTTGATACTAAAAGAGCCTTTATGTGGGGCTCAGAAGATAATAGCTAGATGGAAAATACGACTTACTAAATTGATATATTTTAGTAAGCCATATTTTAATCGGTATTATTTGTTTTATAGAGCTGCTTTGTCTGTATTAGCCGCAAGATTATCTAGCCAAGTAAACCATTGCTCATCCAATGAAGTAGACCAAGATATCATTAATGCTTGATAGCCATCCCAGTCACCTTTACGAGAAAGCTCTAAGCTTTTCTCAACTTTAAAGCGATGATTTTCCATCATAAAGCGAACAGCTAAATAGCCCCAACGATAAACACGATCACCACCACCATTTTTGTTGTAACTCGTATTGAACAATTCACTTAATGGATATTTCTTACTGGCAGCTATCTCTTCTGCTTTTGGGTTGTTTTTACCCCAAGCAATATATTCGGCAACACCTTCTGACCACCAAACACCGTGTGGGTATGATGCGTTTGGCTCTGGGCAAAACTCAGGACCAGCATGATCGTCATGTAAACCATTACAATAATCACCATAGCGGTTAAAACGTCCATCAAGGTAATGAATGTATTCGTGGGATAAATTCCATAAAACACCATTACGTTCATAAGCGACAAACTCAGCATGGTTGCCTTTACGCTCAGGATAACCTTCTAAGTACATACCGCCATTGTTGGTTGGCATATTAAAATGTGCGGTAGCGTATTTAACGTACTCATCACTTGAACTATAAAAGTTTGCACGCAAACTGTGGTTGTTATCATCAGCAACAGGTTTGTTTCGAGTTTTAAAGATGCGATGAAACTTATCTTCTTTATCAATAAGCTCGATACAAGCCTTTGTTAGTTGCTCTGACGATAATGACTGCGAACGTATAGTAATAGTCTTATTACAATGATGAACTTGTGTCAGTATTTGCTCGAGACTGGCAACTTTACTCTTACCTGTTTCTTCTTTTACTGCTGACTTAGGAGCTTCCCCTGCAATTGCTGAGTCAGCAATGAGGTAAGCTGCTGCGGCAAAAGTACAACTTAACACTGTCTCTAATGTTTTTTTATTATTATTCATTATTATCTCTTATTACAAAGGACAAAGGTTATGCTTCGTAGCCAAACGGGTCGTCAATTGAATGAGCAGGTTCACTAAACCATTTCGGACCAGAGTCAGTCATGTAAAAATGATCTTCTAAACGCACACCAAATTCACCATAAAGACATAACATAGGTTCATTAGAAAAACACATGCCGGTAGCTAATGGCGTTTTATCGCCTTTCACTAAGTAAGGCCACTCATGAATATCTAAACCTACACCATGACCAGTACGATGAGGTAAGCCTGGTACTTGGTAGCCAGGGCCGTAACCTTGAGCTTCTAAGTAGCTACGCGCGCCAATATCTGCCGCTTCACAAGGTAAGCCAATTTGAGCTGCTTCAAAACCAGCCGCTTGTGCTGTTTTTTCATGTAACCAAACGGCACGTTGTTTTTCACTTGCTTCACCAAAAACATAGCTACGCGTAATATCTGAGTTATAACCTTGCACTAAACAACCAGTATCGATTAATACCATATCGTTGGCTTCTAGAGTTTTTGGTTCTTTTACGCCATGAGGGTAGGCGGTATCTTGGCCAAATAATACGATACAAAACGATGAGCCTTTCGGAGCGCCAAGCTTGATATGAGCTTGGTTTATAAAAGCTGTTACTTCTGCTGTAGTGATACCAATCGTTAGTATTTTGGCAACCGCACGATGTACTACCATAGTCATATCTTTAGCGCGTTGTAATAGGGCAATTTCGCTAGCAGATTTAACCATTCGGCAACCAGCAGTGATCGATTTGCTGCTAGTGAAATTAAGTGCCATATTTTGTGCTTTGGCCGCATTAATCATTCCGTCAACGGCGAAGAATGCGGTAGATTCATCAACGGCAATAGTGCCTTGACCAATATTCATTTTTTGCAAGGTGGCAATAACTAGTTCATAAGGAGATTCATGTTCATGCCAGCTTGCTACTTCAGATTTAATTACCATGAAACCTGATAATGTGCTTACTTCGAACCATGGTGCAACATAAATTAATTCACCTTCTGCCGGTAAAATTGCGCCGACTAAACGCTCTGAGGCATACCATGTGGTACCGGTGAAGTAAGTTAGGTTAGTACCAGCATTTAGGTATAAGGCACTAATGTTTTGTTCGCGCATTAATTGTTGTGCTTTAGCAATACGCTGCTGATATTCCTCTAGTGATATAGGTGCAATGTCACCTGTCATATCAGTTAATTTACTTAATTCAATTTCGGCTGTTGAGCCACCAATACCAACGGACATAAAATTTCCTTTAAAACAGTCTATATCAAGACTTATTTGATTATTAGAATGGTTTATTAAATAGCTAAAAGGGCTATAAATAAATGAAGGTATATTGTATACAAATAAGTGGTTGTGACAAGCATAAATGTTTACTTATGCTTGTCTGGTTATATTGTGGCTAAAATTACTTTGCTTAAGGTTATGTAATCCCTAGTAAGTAGCTAAGTTAAAACCACTGATCTTTGACCTTACCATATTGGAAATAGCCCCACTGACCAACACGCCTTAATGGCGCAAAAGGAAATTTGGGCAAAGCTTTTTGATATAAAGGTAGATTAGGCAAAGTTTCACCTGCAACTCTCTGTGCCAGGCGTTTACCAGCTTGTACTGAAAAAGATACGCCACTGCCACAATATCCCATAGAATAAAAAATATTTTGTTGGTCATTGTGATGAATATGAGGCATATCATCGAGTGACATAGACAGCCAACCTGACCAAGCATAATCATATTTTATTGATGATAATGCGGGAAAGTTTGTTTTTAGCACAGCTAGCAGTCTGTTGGCATAATAGGGATCTTCAGCACCCTTACCAGTGATTGCGCCACGACCGCCAAATAAAATGCGATTATCAGGTAGCTTCCGGTAGTAGTACTTTAATGCTCGTGTATCCATGATGACATTGCTAGTGAGAAAGTTACACGCAGCCAATTGCTCGGGTGTTAACGGCTGGGTAACAATAACTTGAGATAATACCGGTAACGTTCTGTTTTTAATTAACGGATGTAAGTTTTTTGATGTATAGCCATTAGTGGCAATGACCACCTTTTTAGCTTTCACAATACCATTGGGGGTATGTAATATTTGCTGAGTTTGGCTTGATTGTCCTGAGGTATTTGACGTGACTTCACGCCATTGTTCAACAGGACTGCTGCAATGAATCTTCACTCCCGCTTCTCTGGCTAAATTTTGATAACCCCAGGCAAGTTTTAATGGGTTAATACCAAAACCATCCTGATAACGAATGGCGCCATACGCGTTGTTATCAGCCATGTACTGTTGATGTAAATCTTCACGACTTAGTATTTGTACGTCATAACCAAACATTTCTTTTTGCAGTGAAGCTGTATCTATTAAACTCTTCAGCATACTTGGCTTATGGGCTACACGAATATATCCCTTTTCTTGTTGATCACAATCTATACCTTCGGCAATCAAACTTTTGACTGTATCAACGCCGGCGCACATTTCATTGTAGATGCCACGCATAACCTCCTCACCCCATTGTGCTTGCATGGTTGAATAAGGTTTACGTCCAGAAGACTTTAAAATAAAGCCGCCGTTTCGACCACTTGCGCCCCACGCTGTTTTGTTGGCTTCTAAAACAGTTGCTTTGATACCGTGCTCTCGGGCGAGGTGAAGTGCGGTTGATAAGCCGGTATAGCCTGCGCCGATAATAGCGACATCTACATTGATATCTTCATTCAATTGGCCGTCAGATGGTGGTGGGGTGCCAGCAGTGTCAGCCCAATAGCTGTCAGGGTAGGGGTGATTACTACTAATTGACTTATCAATGATTGGATCGTACATATTTTACCTTTACTGAATTAATGAGTTTGCTTGTGTTAGCTTATTCGCAAGTCTTTAGTATGCTTATTTAGGTTATGGTAAAGCGACTCTTTCTCTGTGTCTATATGAAGCTTTACAATTTGGCTCTTGGGTATTTAAGAATATCTAGGCTTTAATTTTCAAAGATTGAAGCTGTGGAAGATAGTGTTATTTAGATAAGTTAAATAGCACAGCTCAAGGTAAGTGAACCATAGCTGTACCAAGACTTTTGGTCAGAGACAAAAGCACGTGTGTAGCTATTCAAACTCCAAGTGAAAGCAAAATTATCTACTGTCCAGTTAAGCCCTAGGGCGAGCTTTGCTTGTTTGTGTTGTATTTCAATTCCAGACTCATAAGGCAAGTCACCTTCAATAGATAAGTCGTTAAAGCGATAACCAATCTGCATTTTAGAGAATAGAAATATATTGCTAGTCCGAATTACTTCTGATGTATTTCCTGTATGACCAAAGTGACTACTTAAGCGGCCAAAGGTTTTATTAAGCATTCCTCCCCACCTAAACATTAACCCTAATGATGCCTCAGTTTTAAAGTTACCCAAGGCAAGGTGGCTATAGCTACTCACTTCCCATTGATTATTTCTAAAGAGTGCGCCTCGATATTTTTTTGCTCTATACAGTAGCGCGTCAATTTCATAGGCAAACTGTAGGGTTACTTGATCTTGTATTTGGTGTTGCCAACCCTGAGGAGTGGTTGACCCTGTAATGCTATGAACCCTTTTTTGAACTTGTTCAGCTCTAGATTTTGGCCCTATAAGTCCTATTGTCAGCCAATTTTTTTGAGCAAACTTAGCTCCATAATCAGCAGAGTGACTTTCTAATTCAAGTAAACCAGCATAGGGGCGATCATGACTTTGTGGCTCAGGTGAGTCAATTTCATTCGGCGTCCACATTCGTTGAGATAGTTTTGCACCCCAAGCACTTCGAGTCTGCATTATGGGTAATCTAAAGGAGTGTTGTAACTGAAAGAGTAGTGGCACGCTTGAGGGAAGACGGTGTTGATGACTTAGCAAGGGTTTACTCTCCCAACCTAAGGCAAAGCCATTAGTGTAGTTGCCGTCATTAGCAAAAATCCCATCATTTTCAAGCTGAATATTTAATTGCCCTGCGCTAGCAGGTAAGAGCATGCAGATGCCTGATAAATAGGTTATGAGAATTATATGTTTATTTGTTGTTAAGGTTCTTAACATAGTCAATTCCTACTAATTCAACACTATAGAGTATAGTTCTATGAAATGAACTTGCAGAAAGAACTTACTGAAAATTTACCGTTAAGTTAGTTTGAAGTGTCTCTTGGCTAAATAAATATCAAGCTAATTAAAGTGTTGTCACGACTTCTTTGTCGGTTAAGCAACTACTTCGATAACTTGAATATATATTTCATGGTGTTAGCTACTGTATTTCGCCATTTACTTCAGTGTGAGAAATACCGAATGTAACAAAGGTTTTACTAAGACTCCTGAATAAAATTTAGGAATTTTTAAGCTTAAAGCTTACTTATGTATGTTCTTGTGTAATAATACAGGTGTGGTAACAATTTTTTGGAGGCTACTATGGCCCATGAGGAAAGACGCGATATGTCAAAAAATACTGATGCTAGTTTAGATAACTGTGGTAATGAACAAAAATCAACTCTGGAGCAATTAGCCGACGCAAACCATGAAATTGAAGAGCTTAAGTTACAAATTGCTTGGCTTGAGCGCTCTTACGAGTAGTTTGTTCTTACATTAATTCACTAAGCTCCTTAGTAAGGGGTTAGCGAAAGATAAGAAAAAACAATAAAATAAAAAGGCAAATATAGTTAATATATTTGTCTTTTTTTGTTTCTGAATGATCCATTATATGAAAGTTACCAAAAAACATTTCATGCAAGTGATGTTTTGAGGGAAATTATCACTTTCAGCAGATAATTTATTTGCATATCTATGGGTTCATGTTATTTTCCCTTCATTGTGTATTAAACCAAATCTTAGAATAAATTCAAAGGAAGTCATCTTATGCCAAAGGCAAGTGATATTAAGAAAAATGCTGCGATAGAGCACAACGGTAAAGTGCTAATTGTTAGAGATATTACCCGTTCAGTACCACAGGGTAGAGCTGGTGGTAGTTTATACAGAATGCGTTTATACGATGTAGTTACGGGCGGTAAAGTAGATGAAACTTTTAAAGCTGAAGACATGCTCAATTTTGCTGACTTAAGTCGTCGTCCATCAATGTTTTCTTATATTGATGGAGATGAGTATGTCTTTATGGATAACGAAGATTATACGCCATACAACTTAAATAAAGAGTCTATTGCTGATGAAGTTTTGTTTATCGATGAAGAAACTCAAGGCATCTCTGTTATCATCGTTGATGATTCGCCAGTAGGTATCGCACTGCCAGCAAGTGTAGAGTTGGTGATCACAGAAACAGACCCTTCAATAAAAGGTGCTTCGGCGAGTGCTCGTACTAAACCTGCGCTTCTTTCTACAGGTTTAACAGTACAAGTGCCTGAGCATATCTCTACAGGCGATAAAATTAAAGTAAATACTGAAGAGCGTAAGTTTATGGGTCGTGCAGACTCTAAATAATATTTTGCTTTATTGCACCTTACATTAGCTGCCAATAGAAAAATGCCCGAGTATTCGGGCATTTTTTATGGTGAAAATTGGCTTTTTAAATATATAACTATTTATTAGCTATTCGAACAAAAGGTTAAATTATGAATGATTCTGTTTATTCTATCGGTACACAAGGTCAACCATGGGCCGATGCAGAAAAATCTTTATGGCTTGCTAAGCAAGACATCAAACGCTCTTATCAAGATGAAGTATTAGCAAGGCTTGAGTTGTTATCAACTTCCTATGACATGACTCAATATGGCAGCTTATCTATTGATGAAAGCCGATATCCTTTATATGTGATGAAAAGCAAAAACTGGCAGGCTAGTAACAAAACGGTGCTGGTTACTGGTGGTGTGCATGGTTACGAAACCAGTGGAGTACAAGGTGCAATTCGCTTTTTAGAAACTTGTGCTAAGGATTTTAGCAAACAATTTAATATTATCGTTGCGCCTTGTGTTAGCCCTTGGGGTTATGAAACCATTAACCGCTGGAATAATGAAGCTATTGATCCAAATCGTTCATTTTATCCTGACAGCCCTGCACAAGAGTCAGCGGCATTAATGTCATTTATCAACGAACTTGATGTCGACATTGCTATGCATATCGATTTACATGAAACGACTGATACCGATAATAGTGAGTTTAGACCTGCACTAGCTGCACGCGATGCTATTGAACAGAAAAGCT
>Ga0105359_10003966_pt1 | contig 11964 bp, 17 predicted proteins | sample GOMGulsemesocosm_6_FD_83659 | JGI IMG/M metagenome (GOLD analysis project Ga0105359, IMG submission 83659) | Methane-oxidizing microbial communities from mesocosms in the Gulf of Mexico - GOM8C Gulf of Mexico | ecosystem: Environmental > Aquatic > Marine > Cold seeps | place: Gulf of Mexico... | reverse complement strand
TTTAACTTCAACATGACGAATCCACAGCAGTGTTGCCACCTCTTGCATCATCTCTAATGGAGTCTTAGACATCCTTGACTTATGACCTTTAATTAACTCTAAGGTCGGAGCACCGAACTCATCAGTCTCGAACTGATCCCAGTGGTAGTACTCGTAACTAGTAAGCTCACCAGCTAGTTGCTGTTTCTTACGTGCAGCCTTAGCCTTAGCTCTGATTGCAGAAATTTGCTTAGTGTCAGCTGACCGCCATGAGTAGTCTAACTCTAAGCGGCGAATCTCATCTTGAGTATCCTGCTCAGCCATGAAGATTCCAATCCCTTCTTCATACTTGCCAAGTACTGTACGATACATTTCCTTTTCTGTCAACAACTCATTCATAGTTTCGAACAAATTAACTGGCCCAAAGCCTGCAAGCCCCGGTATGTTATCGATGTCATCTCCTTGGAGCATCTGCAAGTATAAGCCCTTAAGTCCAGTGAACTTAATCTTACGATCCTTAACAGCTCGATCACCATTCTTCAACTTCTTAGTCTCATGGTACTTAGTAATTAGACGACACTCACCTAGTTCTGAGATCCATCGTAGTTCTGAGGTCTTAGGATCATAGTGTTGTCCAGCAGTTTGGAATGTATCCTTATCCACTGACACCATAACGTGAGGACACTCCATAGATCCCTCCACAAGAGGATTAACTTCTCCCTTGCGTATCTTGTTAGGTAGGTCTTCAATCCACTCCTTATGGGCCTGATAATGCCCTGTAACTACAGGATCTTCCGCTTCCATACCTTCAGCAATAACGGCACCATGATGAGCTATCATGTGATCACGGATGGCTGGATAGTAATGAGGCTTCTCAACTCCTGAACGGTTAGCCTTGTACTTATTAAGTGTGGCTATCTCATTACGGAAATTATTAGACCCTACAGTGATAAACAATTTCTGGTCACTTGCCCCAAGCTCATCAACAATACGCTGGATGGTCTTATTAACAGAGTTAAGTACATTCTCTATTGGCTCAAGTTTAAACTCCTTTGTGATTACTACGCCCTTCCAACGAGGATCATTAGCCATCTTATCATCCAGTTCAGCCTTGTCCTTGACTTTAAAGTTCTCATATAGCTCTTTCTTTGTTTCAGCTTCAAACTTAAAGCGGCCATTGATGTGGACAGTCTCTACTAAGGTCTGACATACGGAACCTACAGCGTATGGTATCCAATCCGCATCATGCCAGATAATGGGGCCATCCTCATAGTACTTAATACTATGGGATGCTTCCTTTTTAATCTTCTTAGTAATTGCCATTAAATGTCTCCCTCTTCCTTCATGACCCCGAACATCTCGTCACACCTATTTTTACCTACACGCTTTATGAATTTAGGCATTTCAAGGCGAGACTCGATCCGATCCATCTGATCAGAGCTACTTCCTAAATTAACAAGTCTTAGGAACTCATCATACTCATCAAGAGTCCAATTAGTTTCTCCGAATGTTATTGTTTCATTAATCATTGCTTAACTCCTCAGTTAGGTTATACCAAGAAAGGCCCGCTACCTTTCGATAGCGAGCCCTTATTTACTTGTAACCTACAGCTTATAGCCTAGAAAGGCTCATCATCATCACCTTCGTCAGCATCTTCAGCTGGTGCAGCCTTAGCCTTTGCAGCTTTAGCCTTCTTAGCCTTGGCAGCCTTTGCAGCTTTCAATTCAGCTAGTAGTGCAGCATCATCGTCTTCCTCTTCAACTTCCTCAGCTACTTCCTCAACTGCCTTCTTAGGAGCAGCTTTCTTAGCAGCAGGCTTACGAGTAGAAGGCTTCTTCTTACTCTGATCAACCTTGTTATCAAAAGTACCGTACTCTTCTAGGAAACCTTCAATAGTTTCTTCTAGAGCAGAACCAGAACCTTCAATGTGCTTATCGAATTCGACTGAAGCAATCAAGGCTGAGGTAATAACCATACCAGAACTCGGTGCAAACTCAGCATCGAAGTCTTCACAGAAACCATCACCCGGTGTAGTCTCATCAGCCATCAAGTCAAAGATGAACTTAGGAAGAGTTTCATCTTCAACCAAACCCTTCTTACGTTGTAGATCCATACGGCTACTCTTCCAGATCTTAAGATCCTTACCACCGATGTTCTCTTCAACCTGAGTCATAACAAAGAACTTACCAATAGCAGCAACAACATCTACGCTACCATCTTCGTCACGAATCTTCTTACCACAAGCATCAAGCATACCACCAACGAAAGCTTTAGAGCCAGTGTTCAATGGCTTACGGAAAGTTTGAACTAGAGGCTCAGTACCATCACCGTATGGACTAAATAATGGAACGTAATTTACAACTTCTTCACCATCTTCATCTTCAATCTCTTCATTGTAGCCACGGATGTGAACTACCATTGCAATCAGCTCTTCAGTCTTAGTGGAATCCTTATCTTCACCTTGAAAGTCTTTAACAGTTTGAGTACCAAGCTCAGCAACACCAAGCAATTGTACGTCATAAGCCATTCCAAGGATAGGCTCGAATTTAGAACCAGCTTTTTCTTTCTTGATCTTTTTAGTTAGTGCCATGTTATTTATATCTCCGTGTTGTTTTAATTAAGTGTGTGTATTCTATTCTACTTCTTTTACATTGTCAAGCGTTATTTGTGATAAGAACGCTTGTAGTAATTATTGTGGATAATAGCTTTAGCTTGCTCACTGTCATACTCAGTGATTGCAGATCCAACTACTACCTTAGTTCCATCTGGAAGGTACTTGCTGTTATGGTAGTGTACCTTAACTAGCCGACCATGTACAGGATGCTTTGTAGCTTCTTCAATGTACTCACCAGTTCCAGTGTTAACCCGCTTGGGTAGATCCTGTCCCCAGTTAAAGTACTTAGCAAAGAATTCTTTAATCTTATTAGTTAATGTCATATCTCCTCCGTTACTACTTCGTTATTCGATGAGAGTATATTACTCCTCTTTGTCCTCACTGTCAAGCTCTTCTTCAATTTCTTTTTCAATCTCTGCAAGCTTCTGGATACGATCAGTAGTCTCATCAATCAGGGCAAGTAACTGACCTTCTTGCATAGCACCAATACGTGGCTTACCAATAATCTTACCATTCAGTAGGAAGACAGTATTAGGCACAGCTCGTACCGCATATTGTGGGGCAGTCTCTACAGCATTTGATACTTCCATTTCTACAACCTTAATGCCATCATCAAGGTTCACATCATTAATCATTTGCTTGATTAACTTGCATGGCCCACAGTGATCAGCTGTAAAGACTACCATCACTGGTAGCTCACAGTCAAGTACTTCTTCTTGGAATGTTGCGTCTGTTATCTGAATCATTTGTAATCTCCATTAGCTGCCTCGAACATATAATTAAGCATCATCTCAGTATTGAGAGTAGTTACTAAGTGTTCCAGTCCTTTCTCAAGTCCTAGGCACTGTATAGGAACGTGTAACCATAAGCTTTGAGTATACTGGCCGTCAGTGCAGTGGATCTTCTTATCTTTCACATAGTACATAAGATGTTCTAGGTTATCTAAGTTACTGTGCATGTTAATCTCCTTTCGTTTAAGTTGGATCTATTAGACCATGTATTGTGCTAGGTGTCAACCCCTAATTTAAGGGGATTATAGTCTCTATCATTTCGCAGCTTAGAGAATCATACGAAATGATTAACTTGTCTGTTGAGGTGATGATATCCATTGCCTGTGCATTAACATAAGATACATCACACTTCATGATTATAGAACCAAAGTATTTAGCTTCGTCTAAGTCAGTTGCTTCTAGGATGTAATCATCATCACGAAATATTTCATTACTGTATACATTAAATAGTGGCATTATTTAACTCCTTATCAATTTGTTTAATTAGGTCAACTGCATAGTCGACTACTCCGGCCTCTGTTCTTCCTCCGGCTCCTGATATAATAGCCTTAACCATTTCTTCTAAACGGTGTGGGTACGTTGCATCATACTCAGCCTTACGTTCTAACTCCAACTTCTGAGTGGTGGTTAATTCTTCTGGTAGCTTAATTACATTCGCTGGAAGTGAAGTTACCTGAGTCCATTTGTGATACTGTCGTGAGCAAGCACCGCAATCATAATAATAATAGACGGTATCAGCTGCATCCCGCCGCCCCAACAGCTTGTAGAACCCAAACTTACCATCTCCATGTACGAAATACTTAGCACCATCTGGTACATCGTGACCTTTAAACTCTGTTACTATAGCCATTATTTGTCCTCCTCCGGTGCTTTGAATCCTGCATCGAACATTTCACCAAGCAGTATCTCTACTTGTAGATCAATTAAAATAGCATCGCCGTTCTTAAGACAGTAAGCCGCTTCAATAAAAGCTTCTCTCGCCTTCTCTTCTTCGGTCTGTGGTGGTTTAAATTCTTCACACCATACTGGATTATTAAGGGACTCTTGGTTCCCACCTTTAAACAGTGCTATTGCTCTTTGGCTATTATCTTCATCAATATAGACTACCTTGCATTCCATGAAGTCAGCAAAGACACCATACCTGCCTAGACATATCGTACCAATCTCAAGCTTAAATCCTTCCTCGGCATCTGGTAGACATATTAGGTTATCTGGTAAACTAGCGGTAAGTACATATAAATTTGAAGCAGTATCACAGCAGTACCATATACCATTATGAAGTTTATAAAATGCGCTACTATACTCAGAACTTTCCGCTCCAAAGTGGGTAGCATCCTGTGGAACTTCAAATCCTTCAAACTCTGTTACTTTAGTCATTATCTATTCCTCATTTAGTTTATTAATGTAGTCTTGCTTATTTTCACCAGTTTCTTGAAAATAACTATTCACCCAATGATTTGCTTCCTCTGGATCGTTCAAGGCAGCATGATAAGCAGCGTGATAAGCATAATGATCATCATAATAAGCAGAATAAAAAACAGCAATCTCAGCAGCAAGATCAGCCTCTTCTTTATTCTTATTCCTTTCCTCTTGACTTACGCTTTCAGGATCTTCTATCCACTTAATTACTTTGTATACATACTTGTTCATTTCTCTTCTCCCATTTTTGTATTTTAAGATATAGATCCTTATCTTCTTTAGGGTATCCACAATGACCATTATGGCATGTGTAATCTGTTAGGCTATGAAACCATACTGAAGAAACAATAATCGCAATAGAAATAATAAGATAAACGGCCCATTGCTTTAAAGTTGGAGGGTTCATAGATAGCGGCCTTATTATGCAGTCAATTATAAGTATTACTGAGCCTATAGCCGCAATAAATGAAGATATGACCGTAATTATCATGACTTAACCCTCGATATAAACATATCGTCTTTTTTAAGGTCGGATTCAGGGTTGTCAAGTTTCTTTAGTGATAAGTAAATTGCATTATTCATCTCTCTTCACCTATTGCATTTAAGTAGTCTTGTTTGCTTTCGCCTGTTTCTTTAAAGTATTTATTTACCCAGTATTTAGCGCTTTCTGGTTTATCTTTAGCAGCATCGGAAGCAGCATAGACAGCAAGATAGACAGCGGTATAATTATCAACAGCATTAGCAAAAACAGCATTAGCGGCCTTTTCTAGTTCACTCTTGCTTACTGATTCAGGGTTATTTAGTTTCTTTAGAGTTAGGTAAATTGCACTGTTCATTTGAATCTCCGTTGCTATGTCTGTGTAAGTGGAGCTATTAGACCACGTTCCTTGTGGTCTGTCAACAGTTTATTTACTAGTGGCAGCTGAGCCAACCTGTACCTACCTTCCAATCCCCGTCCATTGGGCACTCTAAGTTATAGAACTCACCAGCTTTGATAAATGCCTCACGACACATCTCACCTACAAGCTCCGCATACTTAGGATTGCAGTGTACCTGTACCTCATCATGGTACGTAATCACAAGCTCACCAAAGAAGTCAGGTATCTCCTTACGAAACTTCTCCATATTAATGGCTACCATTTCAAAACCCTTCTTAGCTACAATAGCACCACCTGATTGACAGGCCATGTTAAGCGCGGCATGTGAGCCCCGGATAGGCAGCATACGTCCATCAATAGCAGTCAAGTACCCTTTCTCTGCTTCTTCAGTTAAACGCTCAATACAGTCACCTAGAGGCTTCAGACCACTCATGATTAGATCACGAATACGTCCACCAATAACCGTGTTCTGTGCTTCGATGAATGTGATAGATGGCTTGTCAGGACGCCAGTGTGATAGTCTCCAACCACCTTGTAAACGCATCCAACCCTCTATCTCTAAATCATCTTCCAGTACATCATCACGATTCAATGTTGCCACAGAACCGAGCTTACAGTCCCCCGCTCCAAAGATCATAGCATACTCTACCGTCTTCGTATCACCACGTGTAGCAATGTAGTGATCAATCAGCTTCCATAGTACTGTGTGGAAGTCACCATCAACGATCTCGTAAGTAGTCTCAGCACAACCCATCAAGTGAGCTAAGATACGTAACTCTAGTCCAGCGAAGTCACAACCGATCTGACACATACGTCCTTCAACGTAGTTCTTCACATGGTACGACACCTTCTTGTTACCCTTCTTATCTAACTCATCACTTTCAACTTCCCATGCTTCCTGTTTAACCATAAGGTCAGCCTCAAGTTCCATGTACTCATCTCTAAGCTCAGCAGTACCAAAGTCCATCTCATAACTCCACGGTTCAACTCTATCATCGAGAGGGGCTACAAAGCATCGGCGCATCTCTTTACCTTTCACTGCATCAACACTAGCTACGTTCACAACACCAGCATGGCGGCTACGAGCAGTAGGTGTACCTTGTGGCGTATTACGGCAAGTAATCTTACCATCATCACGTAACAAGTTTACCCAACCCTTGGTGTCATCTTTGAAGTTCTTAATAGTAGTACGGCGAGCAGCAGTAACAAACCGCTTCTGTACCTTACCACCAATGTCAGACTTCATATTAACAAACGATGTCTCTGTTAGCTTAGGGTTGCCCTTCTCTGTGAATTCATCAGGAATCCAATCGTAGTGCTTCAGTAGTAAGTCCTTCACCTGTTGGTTAGAGGTTAATTCATATTGTTGAAACCCTACCTTAGAGTATGGGCCAACAATAGTATCACTCAGGGGCTCACGTATGCTTGTGTAAGGCCCAACCACTTCTTCCTTAAGTAACCACTTAGGTACAGACGTACGTAGCTCTCCTGCCTCTTTAGAAGCCTTAGCGTCCTTACCATCTTTCAAGTTATCCAAGCTACCGTTTAGAAGTAACCAATCAATGAATGCTTCAGGATGTAGTAAGAACTCACCATCTTTAGCAATTAACTTATCAACACCTTTTAACCAACCCTTTAGGATCTTCTCAGGGAAGATGTTAGACTTGGATTCAGGCATCATTAGATCAAACTGCTCCCTAGCTGACATCACCTTATTGCCAGTACTCCATGAATTATAGAAGTACTTACTTGTATTGTGGTTCAGCTCCATACTTTCAGTATAAGGCTGTAGTGTAGGATTACCGTGTTTAACTTCATCATTGTCGAAGTCCCACTCCTTTGGCCAGTAAGCCTTTTTCTCCATAACAGGAGCACCCTCTTTATCTAGCTTCGGCTTCAGATCACCATACTCGTCTTCAACCATCTTGATCTCATCAATGAAGTGACCTAGATCAATCAAAGGCTGTGAAAGACGTTCTTCCATAAACTGTACATAGTCAGCATTGCCCATCTTAGTTGATGATGGATCTTTATAGCGTAACGGTAGCTGAGGATATAATTCGTCATCTACTACCTTCAACTCAGCATCCCACTTCTCAACGCATCTAAGGGCATGTTCCTTATCAAAACCATGTCCAAAGCGTTCAGCACGAGCGATAATAGTTGATGCACGATGCTCGATATTAAGAGCTTCTTTCCAATTAATACCCATAGTCATCTTATCATCTTGATTCTCTTCGATAAGCTCACGGTAAGTCATTACGTTAATAGATACATCGTCACGTAGTCGCTTAACCATGTCCATGCTGAATACACGCCATTCTTCATGTTCAGGCTTAGGCATTCCAATACGCTCGCCCCAAGCTGCTAGACCATGTGGGCCTTTAACACCTTTGATAGCTGGACGGTCAACATGCTGAGTACGTGACATAACTAGTGTGTCGATGATACGGCGTTCGTCATCTAACTCGAAGTTACCCTTATACCAGTCATAGCCTAAGACATCTAGTACCACCTGAACATCGTACTGAATAAAGTTATGACCAAGTAGCATATCGCAACGGTCGAGATACGTAGGAATCATACCCATAGGTAATACCTTGGTGCCTTTAGATGCAGTACGGCGAATCTTATCACCATAGATCTCAAGCATCTCTTCATCATAAAACTCAACTGCTTCCATCTCGTCTAAACGGTTCTGGAAGTCAATTAGTGAAGTGTACTTAATAGGTTGTCCAGTCTCACGACTCATAGGCCAGCCCAAGTTACTTACGTTAATGAAGCGAGCCATCCAAATACGGTTAGCTTCATCCTGTCCTTTTGGTGTTAGCATTAGGCCATTGGTTTCAAAATCACCTAATGCTCGGAATTTACGTAATGCCATAATAGCGTCCTCTAAGTTAAAAATACCTCGTAAGCATCGAAGCCTACGGCTCTAGGAGCACGTAAACTTACATGCCCCTCTGGAATTGAGTTAGATACTATCATAGGATGTATGGTTCTGGCAAGCATATCTTTTAAATATCCTTCCAAAGCCTCACGTTCCTCTTCTGGCATAGCATGTATCTGCTCTACCGTAGCACCTGCCTCTATCATAGCATTCATTACAACATAATTCCACTCTACAATCATTGCTTTAGTAATTTTCATCTACAACCCCTTTCCGATGATACATAACTTACGACTTGCACGAGTAATACCAGTGTACAACCAGCGCATGTGTTCCTTGAAGTTAGCACCCGGTAAGCGTTCCTCAACCAGCACTACGTTAGGGAATTCACTACCCTGTGACTTGTGTACCGATAGTGCATAACCAAAGTCAAAGTAACAAGTACCCTTCTGTGGTTGTTCAGGCATAGGCCCACCAAATGTCTCATAGGCTACTGTAAGGCTTCCATAGAGGCTAACATCATCATCATTTTCATCAACACCATCAGGTAAGAATCCCATCTTAAAGGACTTAGTACCAGCACCAGTTTCATCAATAGAAGTTACTACTCCTGTCATGCCATTGGTAAGCATCTGGTCACGATTGTTCTTCAGGCATACTACCTTCTCACCTACTTGTGGAATGTCGCCCTCGTAGCCCTTGTGAGCTCTCAGCTGACGATTTATCTTCTGTCGAGTATGGTTAAACCCACACAGTACGATGTCAGCCCAAGCTAGTAGCTTCATGTTATTAGCTTCAGTACGTGGGTATACTTTAAAGTCAGTACCAATCATTCCATTATCGTTTGTACCTTGGCTAGGCTTCTTACCTTGACGGCATAACTGACCAGCAATAATAATCCCGCTACTAGCTTCCTGTCGCATGATCTCATCAAGAGTAATGTTAGGACGTGCCATGATATTAGATCCACGAGCAGCACCTACAGGATCAAGCTGACCCTTATCACCAACATAGATGATAGGAATACCAAATGATTCAAGGTCACGGCGAATCTCAACATCAGCCATACTAGCCTCATCTACAACGATAAGCTTAATACCTGCTAAGTCATCTTTAGACTTCATAGTCTGAACAACATTGTAAGACTCATCTACTCCAAAGTTATAGATAGAGGAATGAATGGTATTAGCATCCATTCCTTTACTACGCATAACTTGAGAAGCCTTACCAGTGTAGGCACAGTACATAATCTGCTTAGGTACAAACCCTAAGTCAGTACTAATTACGTGGCCCAGTAGGAATGTCTTACCTGTACCAGCATAGCCAGCTAAGATAAACGGTTCACGCTGGGAGCCCTTAACCCATTCAATAATCATATCACGAGCTATAGCTTGGTTCTTTGTAAAGTTAATGCTCATTTAAGGGCTCCTTTTAATATTTCAAATACAGCAGCGATACCGCCACCCTTTAGTAATTCATCATTGGCATCTTTGACAGTATCGGAGGTGATGGCTATTAACCTGTCACCCAGTATCTCACGCATAGCGTTAATACAGCGTAAGCCTACTTCATCATTATCTCCCCAAAAGACCACCTTGTCGTGAGACTCAACGAACTCTAGATTGTTAATGATGCTACGGATACTACCACCAGTGGGTAAACTAGTGACACGACACCACTTGCCAGTCATCTCTTTGAGGACATCTAAGCAGGTTAGAGCGTCTGGCTCACCTTCAGTAATAACAAGGTAGCCCTTATTCTCTAACTCCTCTGCTTGGGGCTGTAAGTAAAGCTTAGAGCCCTTGGTTCCTCCTAGGACAAACATAGTCTTGGGTAGTACCCGTACTTTGTATCCACACAGCTCAGATTCAAACTCATCATCCTCACGACTGTAATATTCAAACAATACAGCATCAGTCGTTCCATAGTGTACTGAGCCCCTCATACGAGTTCCGGAGTATCGGAAAGTCTCGTTAGAGATACCACGCCAAGGCTTCATAAACGGAAAGCTTTGAGCGGCCTTTAAGCGGTTCTGAGTGTACTGTGTGGAAGCAGTTTCACAGATAAGGTCAGGATCTAATACACCATCCTCTACCCCATCAATTTTATTTACCTCTTCAGGACTATACCATGAAGAACATGGCCAACAATATCCAGTTAAGGCACCTGAATCGTGCAAGTGTATTTCAACTCCATCTGAAGAGTTACAACCCTTATGCATTGGATCATGACAGGGATTGCCTTGGCTTACCCTCTCACTGTCACCAGAAAAGAGGTCGTTAGTCTTACTAAATGGTTTGCTGATCATAACAATCTCCTACTTAGGCTTACGAAACGTGTGCTTCAAGTATGTCATTGTGACTTCTGTATTCTTCATCCATCCACGATTCACTTGAGTCTGTGTATAGTACAGTGAACCATCCGTTAAGTCAAGTACTGCATACTCAACTAATTCAAAAGCCACTTCGTAGGCAATTGCCATAGCTTCTTGCTCAGCTGTGATACTTGGTACTACCTCAGCCTTGCCATCACAATAGTACGAGAACGCACACTCATGATACTTACCACTCCGAGATGGCTGGTGAACCACATCACAGAAGTTGTTAAGGTCACGGAACTCTCGTGAGTTATCCATAACTCGATTCTTAATAACATTACCGACTAAATACATTCCTAGTCTACCTTCTGATCCAGCTTCGTAGTACAAAGCCTCTGCTAGGCAGTCAGTGTTAGTTTGGATTACGTTAGTAGTCTGGCCAAAGATCTTGTGATCATCGGCCTGTGTTGCTAATGGAGCGCATAGTGCAACATATACTGCTAATAAGATGTAAGCTTTCATGTTGTTGTCCTCTTCGTTAAGTTGCATCTACTATACCGTAGTAGGTTAACCTTGTCAACAGTTGATTTTAAATGTGAGCCCAAGTTTTACGATTAATTATAGATCCTATCACAGATTTAGCTACCCCGTACTTCTCACCTAATTTACGATGGCTAGTACATCCTTCTGCATATTCAGCTCGAATAGCTAGTGCTATCTCTTCAGTTAGTTTAGATCGGCCGTTATACTCACCTCGGCTTGGTTCCTTTAATCCCATATCGTAGGCATGTTGTGTATTACCTGCTATGGTCGTCCACTCTAGATTCCTTAAATGGTTATTAGTTTTACAACCGTCTAAGTGATTCACAATCTTAAATCCACTAGGGTTTGGAATATGAGCCATAGCTACTAGCCTGTGAACAAGGTAGGAAGTTTGCTTACCATCCCTGCATAGGGTAACTGTCAGATACCCGCTACTAATTTTAGAAGGAGCTAATGGCTTACCCCGCTTCCCCATAATTACCCCTGTCTCATCGACCTGATATCCGGGATACCCTAAAATATCTTTGAACATG
>Ga0105359_10003952_pt1 | contig 11984 bp, 8 predicted proteins | sample GOMGulsemesocosm_6_FD_83659 | JGI IMG/M metagenome (GOLD analysis project Ga0105359, IMG submission 83659) | Methane-oxidizing microbial communities from mesocosms in the Gulf of Mexico - GOM8C Gulf of Mexico | ecosystem: Environmental > Aquatic > Marine > Cold seeps | place: Gulf of Mexico... | reverse complement strand
TCAATCCATCCAATATCGCATTAAAATTTTCCCCTACACTTTCTAACTGGATAGTATCGACGAATATAGCTGATGGATGTATTTGAGTGATATCATTATTGGTCAATTTAAATACATCGTTTATTGAAATACTAAAATCGACTTCTAAGTTATTAATTTGAGCAAACACATCATAATGCTTATTTAGATGGTACATATTTTGGCATTCAACCAAAATAGTAAAGTCAGTATTTTGCTTCCTATTAATAGACTGAATAAATTGTTGAAATTTATCGTAGTTCGTCACTATAAAAGTTAACGGTATTGGAATTAATACTTTTGAAACCACTGTTTCAAAATATTTCTCATTCAATACCTTTTGAAAGAGGTCTTGATAGATTACTTCCATAGACTTTTTTGATAGGAATTGATGAAATCTATATCTATCTAATTCAGCATCAAAAGTTGACACTTCAATACTACTTGGTTGTCCTGTTTTTGCCTTGACTACTGGAGAGATGTAGAGTTTTTCCTGCTCAAGCACCCTAATAACTAGGTTTGCTTCTAATTGACTGAACGCAACATAACGCTCAGTTTTCCAATGCTCGTTAAAACACAAAAAGTACTCTGAATTCTGTAATGAGTCATTTAATGCATCATCACAACACTGCAGTAAGATCTCGGGAGTATATTTACTTTGTTCAGTAATGCCCACTCCAAATGTGTCTTCTGGAAACTGAGTTTCTAAATATTGTTGAATATTGAGGACTTGCTGAAATAAATCATTTTCTGAGTTGTACTCAAGAACTAAACCAACATCCCTTCCATAGAGGTTCGAAACTTTAATCGCCTTAATAACATGAAATTGTGATAATGAATCAAGTCTCTGGGTTAATTCATTCACGTCTGTTTCTTGTGTTATCGGTCGTATAAAGATTACAGCATATTCTTTATAGTTCTGTAAATGACCTACTACAGTGAGAAACTGCTCATGTGAACGGTTGGCCTTTAAAGCAGCTGATTCATCATTAACTTCAAATTCATTAATTGATACAACAAAAGAGTCATATTCACTTAAAAAAGTAATACTAGTGTAAAATGATTTTTCTTGGCCACAAAAATCAAAGATAAGGTTTCCAAACCAATATTTCTTATTTTTCGCCCCCTCAAAAGCATTAAACCATTCCTTTAGATAATTATAATTACTCACAAGCCCATCCAATTTAGTTTCATTTTCACTACCAGGATAGAGTGAAATGAAAGCTTGGTTCTTGATCACAAAATTCTTTTTTAAATCCAAAACGAAATGAGGTGTGCTTATTTTAGCAAAACTTTCAGATAACAAATTAAGGTGCTTATTAGCAGCAAGTTTTTCTATAAATTGTAAATAGTATAAATAACCTAATAAACCGAACGCACATAAAATAAAAATCCCCAAAATCAATCTAAATACCTGTGTCTCTAAAAAAGGCACCTTGTGATTTATTTTATAAGATTTTTCTATATTCTCTATGTTGTTATATACAGCTTTTATTTTGAGGGTGTTATCACCAATAGGAAGATCTGAGAAATAAATCACATGGTCATCTGATACAGGTTTCCATGACTGGCTTTTATCGAGTTGATAGAAGAATCTCACTGATGTCGCAGACATTGGGTTCATGTGTGTCAAAAATATTTTTGATAATGTTTCTGTCTCATTTAATTCAATTGATCCAGTAATAAAATCTTGTAAGAAAACTTTGCTCTTAATATTTTTCTCGACCATAGAAATTGTAAAATCATTGAGCCTTTGATAAGAGTCAACTTGAGTTTTATCAATCAAAGTAACCGAATTACTATTGAGTAAAAGCAATTTAGATGAATTAAAAAATGCGAATCGATTTAATGAATCATGCCAATACAACTCTTTTGAAACAATCGGTGTAATCTCAAAGGTTTCAGTACTAATTTTATATAGTCCGGTTGGAGATATTCCATACAATGCCTGTTCTTCTGGAGAATATTGAATACGAAAAAAACCTGAAACAATCGGATTGTTCTCAGCACTGAGGTGATGATAATTTAATATTTGATAATTATTATCAATCTCAAAAAAGATAAATCCATGCTCAGGAGATAAAACACCAAACTCCCTGTCTCCAGTGATAAATACATCTCTAAAATCTAATTTTCCAATTTTTACATAATCTGAAAACTCAATGGTATTTATCACTTTATTATTTTGAACTAATTTTAGTCGTTCTTTTTCAAGCAGTGCAAATGTGCCATCCTTAAAGGACTCAACATGTCTTATATGGTCGTCTTCTGAATGATTGTATTGCCAATCGATATAATCACCTTCAGAATCCACACCTTGCGTAGTGTGTTCTAACTTTAAGAAAGGTTTCTTACTCTCATATGCTTCACCAAGATAAAACAATTCTGGTATTTCTTTAATTGATACTGTTTTGGATGTCATGTCATATATCAATAGTTTATCCAATTCCATTGGAACCACCCAAAGACTATGTGTATCTTGATTATATTGGATACTATGAAAGCCGCTTTGAATCTTCTTAGGAAATTCTCGCCTAGTTAGACTGTCAATAACATTTAATTCTTCATCAATTAAGAAAGCACCAAAATTCGACGTTACCCAACCTGTTTTTTCATCTACTTTAGAGTAACCATACCAAATTGGTGAAATGCCTTTAACCAACTCAAAACGGCTCGTAAGGTTAATTTGTTCATAAGGAATAAATATGACCCCAACTCCATCACTTGATAATACAAAACCTGATTCTGTAGTACTGATATCACTTAATTCTATTTTCGAAATAAAGAACTTTGGACCAAGAGACAAACGAAATTTATTTACCTTATCTCTAGTTGGCCTCCATAATTCCATCCCCTTATAAGGGTAATTGATCAGTACATTATCTTCGTACAAAGAAACAGTTGCTTCATAGCAATACGCAGGAGATTTTTTTTCTAATTTAAAGGCCACTTCAGAAAGGTTGCTTCTCTTAATATAATACGTACTGCAATCATGTGTTATAACAAGCGCTGTGGAGTTACTATCCAAAGAAAATACTTGATTATGAAAAAGAGAGTGTCGAACGGTAGAGTTATCTTCGGGAGACAATATATAAAGACCTTTTGAAGTACCAATAAATATAGCAGAGTCATCTCCTGTTATAGATTGTATTTGGGTACTATGTCTTTCATGAAATTTTATCGTATCAATTCGATTGTAATTTAAATCGAGTACCACAATTTCTTTTTTATGAAAAAAATAAATTCGATCATTAATCTCTATAATGGAGATAACTTTCTTACTATTTTTATAATCCAATGTTCTAACTTCTTTGGTGTTAGTGTTAATCACATATAAACCAAACATCTGAGTGAACAATAAAATATCTGAATTTGATTTTACAAAGCCAATTGACTTTACATCCATTGAGTCAGGTATATTTTTATAAAGACCATCAATTGGGGCAACCCTAACTCCATCATAACGATAAGCTCCAGTGGAAGTTGCTGTCCATATATACCCGTTATTATCTGTAACACTGTTTCCAAAATAATTCGCATTAATTTCTTTTATTTCGGCATTAATGGTTAATAAAGATTCATTGCCGTAACTAGGCAGTGAAAACAATATCACCAATATTATTGAGCAAAGTGTATACACATTGATTTTTAGAAAAAAATTCATTTAGTCCCTTGGTTTAATCCATAATCCAATAAAAAAGGAGTATGGCATACTCCTTTTTTGACTCATTTCAGACTCTATTTACCAGAAGGCCATGGCCATGGCCAATTCCCACCCTTAGGTGGCAAACAATCATTGCAACGATCTTTATCATCTTTTTTAGCAGTATTAACAACAATTGGTTGGAATATACTTGAATTTACTTTCGCTTTATTTTCAGGTTTAAAGTCGGCAGTTGTACCAGCAGTAACAACTGAGGAAAAAAGGGCACTAAGTAATATTACATTTATTTTTTTTAACACAACATAATCCTTTCGTTTTGGTTTGGTTTAGTTTGGCTTAGTTTAAGTGAAACCCTACACACATCTCGTAACATTTAACTCACCTAAATACTAACAAGGTTACCCCGTGAGCGCAAGCATCCCCAATGAGACAAACAATAAGAATTTTTATTTTCAAATCTTCTACAATGAAAATACCGACTGTTGCACCCCTCCAAACAACGGTGTACAGTGAATACTAAACAAACAGCGCACAGACTCAACTGAGACAAAACACACTAAAAGGAGATGATACCGTAAAGATAACATTACACGAAATAAACATAAACTTTTGTGTATTTTAATATTTTTAACGCCCTTGATAGTTCAATAGATATTTAGTACTGTACTTGGTTTCGTTTTTTGAACCTCAACTCAAACAAAGATGGACTTTTAATTTTTATGTTACATTTAAAAAAACGACTGAGAAATTTGTTTGTTATATATTCTGTAATAAGTTGCATTATCCTATTTTTGTTTTTTGAATTTTTATTTGAGCCGATTCACGAAAAATTACTTTTTGATCGTTTAAAAGTAAGAACTAGTGCAATTGCATTAATTGAAAGTCACTCAGAGAACCAATCAGGTGTTCTTAAGAAATTGCATAAAAATGAAGAATTATCTTCTACTGGCTTTATTGGTATTTATGATCTGAACTTGAAGCTACGCTCTAAGCAAGGTATTAAAATTGAAAAAGATATATTCAACACACAATACAATACAAAATGCGGAATTAAATCAATCAAGAAAACTTTAGCTCCCTGTTCAAACCAAATAAATTACATTTTATACTCATATAACCCGATTATTTCCAACGGTGTGCTTTCAGGTTTTGTCTATATGGAAGTCAGTAAATATAAATTCGGGAATGGGTTATTTAATACAATTAGTGTTTTTATCTGTATTAGCTTATTGTTGCTTTTAATATTAGGGTTAAAGCTTATTTCATATATTGCTTATTGGATTAATTCCAGCAGCAAAGCTTTTAACTTATTATCTGAAAGCAAAATAGACCCGAAGACTAAAATCCCTGATTTCATGTTGCAATTAATGGTGCCAACCACCGAACTTAAACATCAATTACGCCAAGATATTTCTTTACTAAAATTAACAATCGATGATAAAAATCTAGAAATTGCGAATCTAAACAGAGATTTATCCGAAGTAGAAAAAAAGGCTACTGATGCGATTGATAATAAGACTAAAAAATTAGCCCAGGCTAGCCATGATATTAGATCACCATTACATACAATTTTAGCTACATGTGAAATATCTAAAGAAGAAACTCAAGACAAAAATTTATTGTTAAAACTAGCTTCTATTTATGATGCTGGGTGTGATTTAAAGCGCGAAGTTGACAACATTCTAATTTATGAAGCTAATGAGCTTGAACGTGTAGAAACGACCTTAGAGAGAGTTGATATAGAAAAGGAAGTCGACAGTATTATCCAACAGGTTGGACTACAGTATTCTGCTGACAAGCCTGTTCAAGCATATTCAATTATCGAACAAAATGTACCTAAGTATATCGCAACCTATAAATTTGCCCTTATTAAAATCCTTACAAATTTAGGTTCTAACGCTAGAAAATTCACTTCGCTTGGTCACGTAATGATTAAAGTGAGTTTTCAAGCTCGCTCTGAAACAAATGGCAAATTGATTATTCTAATTAAAGATACCGGCCGAGGAATGTGCAAAGAGCAGGTTGAAAGTTTTGGGAAGCAATTTAAACAATATCATATTGATAGTTCAAGTAAGGGTGGTGTGGGGTTAGGCCTTAAGATTGTTCATCAATATAAGGAACAAATAAATGCTCAGATCACACTTAACTCGACCGAAAATAAAGGTACTACTTTTAGATTAACAGTAGATGTTGAAAATGAATTACCAACCTCAACAAGTCAAGCTAGCACTGTATTGCTTATAGATGAAGATCCAAATACATTATTTTCTTTAACTGAAAAGTTTCATCGAAGAGGCTTTAAATGCAAGTGCATACCTTCATTTAATAAAATCAATACCAAAGAATTTGATATGAATTCTTTGGATTATATTGCGGCAAACATCAATGATGAGAGATCATTGAATTCATTTAAACAATTCCTAAAGACAAATTCTACTGCAATTAAAGGAGGGGTTATATTTTCTTACCTGCCTGAAATTAAAAAAGATAAAGACCTGAAATCTAAATTTTTAGTGACCCCAATTCACACTCCTTTCCAGCAAATTTTAAGCTCCATGGTACAGTTGAAATCTAATAGGAATGACAAAAACAGTATTATCGACCCAATTCATATCATGTCTGTAGATAATGAAGAAATCAATCTTAGAATCATAGAGCGATTCTTGAAAGGATATCCAATAAAAGTGTCCTCTTTCACTAATCCACTTATCGCCATTGAATCTGCAAAAAATCATCCTTATGATCTGATTTTGATGGATATATTCATGCCTGAAATGAAAGGTTATGATGCAAGTGCAATAATTAGGAAAAATGGTGCCAATCAAAATACACCTATCATTGCCGCCACAGCGACTGTCTCATCTGGTGAAAGGAAATGTATTTTCCAGAACAAGATGACTGATATATTAATCAAACCGTTTAATAAAGACCTACTACTTTCTATAATTCAAAAGCATAAAAAAGTAGAAACAATCTACTTAAGTAAAGAGAAGATTGAAAATATCGATGTTAATGCTGCAATTATGAAATCAATCGTCAATATACGTGGATTTGGTGATATTAATTCTGAACTATCGAAAATCATTGAAATAGAAAAACTTACCACTGTCCTTTTTTATACTGAGCACATTAAATGTAAAGATGAGTTTTCAAAACTATTTTACGAACTCAAAATTGCTTATTATCATAAGAATTCTCCAATAGAGACATTCTTCGATCAAATTAATGAATTATTAATAACGATAGAAAACCAAATATCATCAGTAATGGGAAATAACAATGTCAAAATTTAACAACTCCATAGTGTTTGATAGCGTCCCATTAATTTCTGATAAGCTCTTAACAATACTAAACCCTTTTTTTGACCATACCGAAGTCCACTCAACGATCTGCAAAGATAAAATACATTTATATAACACTGCTGATCTGATTCTGATCCCCTCTTACATGATCAGGACAGTAGAGGCTTTAACAATAATTAAAGCAATAAATAAACTATCCCATAAAGTCATCATTACTCCTGTACCAATGACCTCATTTGAAATAGCTGAATTATCACCCATCAAAAACCATAATGTTATTTTGCTATCTGAGTTACAGCAGCAATTAGAGATACCTATATCTGACAATGTTACAAAAGAACAGGTATTCAACCTCAAACCAATGATAGATTTGGGGTTGTTAGAGGTAGAGGCGATTGAAACGGCTAACTTAGCTATGCCAAAGTTAAAGCAACAATTAACTTCATTAATAAACAATCATAGGGAGTTATCGCTCGAACCACTTATAGAACAATTGCATAGTATTCATGGTATGACGAATTATTGTGGCCTGATTAATTCAAAAGATAAAATTAATGCTTTAGAGTTAAATTTAAAAGAAACAAAAGATGCTCAACTTGAAATAAATGAAGTACAACTATCTAAACTAGCGAGCATTTTAAACCTGGCAAAAAATCATTTAAAATTAGCTGAAGAGTCACTTGCCATTAATCAAGTTACTTAATACTAACTACAGTTCTAAGGGAATAAAGGTTTCGGCAACGGCTCGAACAACCATATTAATATCTACGTTGGTTTTGTTGTTATATTTAAAATATGTTTGAATCAAAGCATCCAATGTTTCATCTTCAAATGACAAATTTAAGCGATTCATTTCCATTGAAACCAACTTGATCGCTTCTCGCATATCTTTATACAAATCTTTAGGGATAGGCAATGAATATCGATCATCTGATAATGTTAGATCGCCCTTACCATAAAAAAACCAATTTAGATTTACTTTGTACGTAAGACAAAACCTTATTAGCGCACTACTCTGAACAGTACCTCGACTTTTCCATGTGCGAAAGGTACTCATTCCAATCCCCATGCCTTGAGCAATCAATGATTCATCAAGCAAGTCAGGAGTTGCTAGATGAATACGCTTAATCGCATGTTTAAAATCATTTATGGAGTGCAGATGCGCTTCCATTTCATTAATTAGGTACATAGAGAGAAAAACAACCTTAAAGCTAAAAGTACATCATAACACTTTTAAATTTAATCTCGAATACCACAAGTAACAATTTACAATCATCAACCTATAATTCCTTTGTTTTTTATGGCGTTACCGATGTGATAACGTCTCATTTAAAAATCAAATCACACTGGTTCGTGTCCATAAATCACTAAAATACAACTATTGAAAATAGTTCGCCCATCAGAGTAAATATTTAACACACTATACATAATAAAAACGCTAAATATATTCACAGGTTAAACTTTTAGGTAACAAAGTAATTATGAACAGAGGAATGAAAAAATTAGTAAAAAGCCCATTTGCACTTATGGAGTTTGGTCTAACAGCACAACTCCCTTCTCATACTAAACGAACTCAAACGCCATTAGTTATCTTGTTAAATAAAATCCCAGCTAAACTCAGACTTCAAATGAAAGAAATACAATTATCTCCAAAGCTTGGGTATACAAACTCTCATCGATGGGGAAACGCACAGCAACTCCTTAAATGGGCTGAAAGTGTACAAGGTGACAGTTGGTCAATAAAAGCTTTTAACCAATCGATAACGCTTGAAAAACTATTAGAACATTCACGCATAAAGCCCAACCCTAATTTATTAGCAAGATTTCAAAAATCAGTGAGATAAATGTAGTTATGACACATCTACCATAATCAATATATTGTCCCTCAAGTGGCAACTTTGACTATCACACTGATAATAGACTCAACTTTCATATAGCAGGCGCAATATTATGACAAATAACTTTGATTTTAAATTCTCACCATTAGGAAATAAAGACAGATTAAGAAGTCGTAATATCTCCCGATGGCATACGGTTGATACCTCAAAGAGGCAAAGTGTTGCAGAACATAGCTTCTGTATGCAAATAATCGCAGAATCGTTGTTAGATGGGCTCTACAAGGGCACAGATTACTCACCCAGTTCATTAGAAAAGTATTGGTCATTAAAATATGCACAAATTCACGACCTGGACGAAATTATTGTTGGCGATTTAAGTTCCGTTATAAAACAACTGCTTAAGCTACTTAGTGTGGATTTCGAAAAGATAATGGATAAAATTCAACTTCAATTAATTCCCGAAATGATAGAAGTAAAAGACTTGTTTATGAATAAGCCTTACTTTGCAATGATAATGAAGGCCGCTGACTTATTAGAAGCGTTAGATTTCTTCAAATATGGTAAGGGGCTTGATACAGAGCACAATGAATTAATTGAAAGAAAGATATTAGATGGGCTTAAAGAAATAGCTAAGCAAGGTAAACAGAAATTCCCTCAGTTTAACTGGGATACGATAGAAGAAACTAGAGAAGATATATTTCATGGCGATTCAGCTATCTTGAACTTTGAAAAAATAGACCTAGTGTCTAAGAATACAAATTTAAAAGAAGTGAGTTAACTCCCTTCAGACTTTAGATCCAGTAATACTCTCCCACTTGGCTATATTAGCTCAAACCCAGCAAGGCAATTCTTGTTGGGTTTTTTTATGGGTAAATTGATAAACTAAATCTATTTGGTCGGAAATTGTAGAATAACAATAAAATTGTTTACTCTATTAACGTTTAATCATGTTGGGTTCCAACTACTTCATAGGAAAAATAAATAAAGTTATTTACTACAAGTGAAGGGAGACTCTAATAATGAACTTTGACAAGTTCGAAGTAAGGCTAACAATTCCGACAAAGTTATCATACTTGATTAGACTTTTAACGTGAATCATTGGAGTAATACATTCAATTAAATTCGCTAGAAATCATATGGAAAATAATTTGTTGTTAATACCTATACTGGGGACAAAGATACTACAAAAAAAGCCAATAATTCGGCCGATTTAATTCTTCCTGTATGAATATCTATTGCTTAGTCTTAATTTATATTACTCGATTGCATATTTTATTGTCTTTTGAAATTTGTCTTTTTTAGTAATAATCATGAAACTCATTATGATTAAATAAGTTGTAAGCATACCAAGTGAGAAATAAAGTAAACTTTGGGTTAATTCATAGAGCACTAATCCTATGCAAATTGAAATGAGTACCATTAAAGTGACTATTTTTTGTGATTGAGACAACATCGAACATCCTTATTACAAACTAGCAATATTCACCTTAATAAATATAAACCATTATTTCAATGGATAATTCACTAAATTCTATACTGTTCAATCAAAACTCCAAGCTTTTCGATGAAGTCAGTACTATCATTTATTGATACTGAAAACTTTCCATTCAATTCAATGTTCACCTCTGGACATCGACCATCTACCACTGTACCTGTACGTTTAGTGAGCACGCCTTTGCTAGGAATATCAATTTTTTCAAATTGCTTACATGAACTATTAGTCAATTGAATTCCTCACATCTTCATTGCTGAACTATGAATACGCGCTTTTAAGCCAGAATGTCGTATGATTTTTTTAGACACAGCGGATTGAAATATTTCCTTATTACCATAGAAAGTTAATTTTTTCTTAGCTCGGGTGATCCCCGTATATAGCAGCTCTCTAGTCAGCAATGGCATATCTTTGTCCGGTAGCACTATCGCTAACTGTTCGAATTCTGATCCTTGCGTTTTATGAATGGTCATTGCATAGACCGTTTCAAAACTCGGTAACCTTGCAGGGGTTAACCAACGATATTGTTGAACACCATTTTCATCTTCAGTTGTCGGAAATACTGCAAATAATTTCCCAGTAGGATCTGACCATAATAGGCCTATATCACCATTAAATAACTCAAGACGATAATCATTTTTAGTGATCATAATTGGCCTGCCCTGATACCAATCCTTAGAAGGGCCTATATAGCCTTTTTCTGAAAGAATTTGCTCAATCTTTTGATTGATACCTTCTACACCGAAATCTCCTTGTCTCAGAGATGACAACACCTTAAATCGATTCATTACTGTAAATGCTGATTCATGATCGGAGCATTGAAAAATTTCTGCAAAATGCATATCGACCAATGTAGCAAGCCAATCATCAAAATGCTGGTTAACTGCCGGTGTAATTTCATTATCTCCTTGATTAATTAGATTCCAACTCATATCTATATCACCACGTATAACTGATGCTGCAACCTTCCCTATTCCCCCATCACCTTTAAATCGGTGACTAAAAGTTAAAAGAGATAAATGGTCAACCCCCTTAGGATTTATAGGTAGAGAATCGTCGGTTAGAGACTGTAAATACTTCACATTACTTTCGCTATACCCACTCTCATTTCTAGGAGCTATATCCGTCAGGATTGTACCTACTTGCACACTGGCTAATTGATCTGCATCTCCAAGAACGATCACTCTACAATGTTTGGGAACCGCCCGTAAAACTCGCGCCATCATAGCTAAATCCATCATCGATAATTCATCTATCAATAAAACATCAATCTCTAATTGATTGTCTGAATCATGTTTGAAATTATGGGAGTCACGTTTGACTCCTAATAATCGTTGTATGGTAGACGCATTAGTTGGAATACTACCCAAACAGTCATTATCTATCTGGCAAACTTCTGCAATCTTCAATTTACTTGCTATCAATGATTCATTAAGTCGTTGAGCAGCTTTACCAGTAGGAGCTGCCATGCCAATTCTAAGCTTGTTTTCATGTAGAAGTTGAAGTGCCACCAACAATTTTGCAACGGTAGTTGTTTTACCTGTTCCAGGGCCACCTGCGATTACAATAAGTTCCTTATTTAAGGCATTAGCTACAGCTAACCGTTGATAATCAATTTGTTCAATGCTCGGATTATTAAATAAACACCCTAAAATACTTTTTGCATGTGT
>Ga0105359_10003951_pt1 | contig 11984 bp, 11 predicted proteins | sample GOMGulsemesocosm_6_FD_83659 | JGI IMG/M metagenome (GOLD analysis project Ga0105359, IMG submission 83659) | Methane-oxidizing microbial communities from mesocosms in the Gulf of Mexico - GOM8C Gulf of Mexico | ecosystem: Environmental > Aquatic > Marine > Cold seeps | place: Gulf of Mexico... | reverse complement strand
TTCCTAAATACAGAATATGCGCCAGACACAGCAGAACTCTCAGAAGTATTTAAAAAGTTTTCAGTTTGACCTGTTAAAGATAAATTCAGAAAGTTAAATATTTTACTTACCTCCTTTCTTGAATCTTTTAATAAATAGGAATAATTAACTAACAAAAAGTTATCTGGATATTCTGATGATAATCGCTTATAAAGCAAAGCCGTTTCTTTCCATTTTTGATATCCAAAATATTCTTCTTTTTTACCTTCATTTTTTAACCTTGCATAGTTCCATTCCGCAACAAAATCCCAATTTAAATCAGCTCTAAATTCGCGTGGAGCATTCAACCAACTACTTAAAACAGCTAAAGGATTTCTGACTAAACCTATAACTTTTTGTTGAGGATCTTTTCTTATTAAATTTTCAATAGCATATTGATATCGCACTTCTTTATAGGCGACATGCGTTATTTTTTGTTTTTCAAAACGTGGTTTCTTGCCGATTTCTCGACTTGATTTTTGAGTAATAAAATCATCATTCGAAACACTAATAGCTTGATAGAATTCATTAATATCATTCAATGAGCTAGTTTCATTTAATGCAGATTTAAAAGCATAAGAAAATAATGGCTGAAATGCATAACTTACATTTTCAGAGCTATTAATAATTTCCCCTAGCCACGATGAACCTGAACGTGGCACGGAGTGAATCGCTATCTTTTTCATGACATCATACCAACTTATATTGCCCAAACATGTTTATGACTTGTTCTTTGGAATTCCACATTAATACATCAATAATGGATAAATGACTGACAAAGTCACTTTTTCCTTGTTGATATTGTATTGCATTCATCTCAATAAAAGATAATTCGATACCTTGATGAGAGAATTTTTCTTTGCAGTAAAGTGCTTGCCCACCTAGGGTATTACAATAATGGTTTGAACCATACAAACCACAAATACTGTATAATTTTTTTTCTGCGCTATCTTCCCGATCATATTCAAGTTCACTTGAATTTACACAAGCTAAAGTAAGCCCTAAATACTCAAAAACCTTAATAATTGAAGTACGGGTAATAAAAGCGACATTTCTATTGGTTAAAGTAAAAACATCAACAATCAAGGGATAAACATCTTTAAAATAGGGACTTTTTGAATAAGCTTGTTCTATTGTTCGTAATATTTTCTTTGTATTATTTTGAAAAGATAATTCATTGATTTTTTTAAAACTTGAAGCTTGCTCTACAGGTAAAGTAATTAATTGTTTAGCACCATTAGACAAGATATTATTTCTGTTTATATACCCACCCTTTATAAAGTTAACATCATCATAAAAAACGAACTGCTCACAATGATGAGCCAATTGATAATAACTTAAATAGGGAAAAAGGTAGGGCTGCATTACACCAACAATCATGTAGTTAATGCTCCTTTAACTACAGCAATAACTTTTGCAACATCTTGCATAGTCATATGTGCATGCAAGGGCAGGCATAATATTGCTGATGCTAGTTTTTGGCTATTGGTGGTACCATAACTAATACTGTCGGTATATATTTGATCCAACGAGGGCGAAAAATAATGTCGACTTTGAATATCATGCTCCGTTAATGATTGGCTAACAATTTTAAGCTGCTTAGCATCAGTCAACTTGATCGGCATATAAGCGCCATTTTCATTGGCTTTTACATGCCACAACGGCATTTCAACAACATCATTTAATCCTGTTCGATAAGCATTAAAAAGCTCTGCGCGGTGCGCCAATATATTATCCATTTCCGCTAAATTAACCAAACCTACCGCTGCTTGATATTCATTCAACTTGGCATTTAAACCCAAGCCGGTAGCGCTTTGTTTTCCGTCTAAGCCAAAGTTGACCATATTTTTAGCTTGTTCATATTTGTCTTTATCTTTAAAGATGATAGCGCCACCTTCCACGGTATGAAAAACCTTAGTAGCATGAAAACTTAAGATACTGGCATCACCATAATTAAGCACCGAATTGGCGCCTAGCTTAATACCAAAAGCATGAGCAGCATCATAGATCACTTTAGTGCCTCGTTCGGCGTTTATTTTATCAAAAGCCGCTACATCACAGGGATTACCATAAACATGCGTCGCGACAATAGTATCGGCTATACAGCCTTTTTCAAAGGCACACCGAACTGCATCTACACTGAGGTTATAACTTTGTTGGTCGATATCGGAAAATGCCACTGGCGTATTCTGCCAGGTAAAAGCGCTTACCGTGGCAATAAAGCTAAAAGGCGTCGATAAAATAGACTTAGTTGCTAACGCTCGCGCGGCAACTTGTAAAGCTGATGTACCGTTATTGACTAATAATAAATGCTTAACACCTAAGTAATCTTGCAACTGAGCCGTTAATTCTTGATGCAAAGGGCCAAAGTTGGTATACCAACCGGAGTCATTAATTTGTTGAAGATATTGCTGCAATTTAACCAAGTTTGGTTTAATAGGACTGTTTAATGCGATCATATAAATAATTTACTCTGCCAATAAAATTTTTAAGGTAACGAAAATACGATATACGTTGCTGATACGTAAATAGCCCTACACCAACAATATTTCAACCACTATTTTCATGACACATTCCATTTTCATTTAAATGGAATTGCATGTTGCTCTACGTAACAGAAACATTAACTAAGACATAAAGGCGGAATTATACAAGCTAAAGAAAAAATCAGCAATTGGCATTAATCGTGTTAAAAAATAGCGCACGATACTAACATATTAAGAAGAAAATTTGTAACGGCATTTAGAAGGGATTTTACGAAATCAGCTAGAGAGAATAAAGAACGTTTGATCGTTATGAAAGTTATACGCTATTGATATAGCGATAGAAAGAACAAAGGTGAGCCTAAGCTCACCTTTTATTTAACTAAGTATTAAATTCAATGAATTTAAACTTATTATAATGTTACGGCGTTACCGTTACTGGTAAACGTGTACGGTCGTTATCAGCAGATACATAAAAGAATGCATTCATGCTAACGCCAGCGCCTGGTACAGTTACTACAAATTCAAAGTTAACTGATTTTCCAAACCAATCTTCAGTTAAAGATAAAGCTTTAATTTCAGCACCTAACTTAGTTACACCGTTAGCAATAATAGGTGTAGTTAAAGTATAAGAAGTATCTACACCATCAACACTTACAACTAACTCAGCAACACCAGCAGTAGTACCTGTGTTTGCAATGTTGAAGCCGTGGAAAAGTCCATCACCAAATGGAACTGTAGTAACGTCAATAACCGCACCACCAGCAATAGTCCATGCACCAGCAGCTATGTTAGCAGTACCAGCAAAAGTACCCGCTACAGCAGTATTATCTGTATAGGCAAATACTGTTGAATCAACAGTAAAAGTATCACGATTAATGATAGTATCGCCATCACCGCCAGCAATAGTAAATGTTACCGCTGTATCTAAACCAGCAGAACCAGGAGTAGTATCAACAACTGATTGTACAATTGTTGCTGTTAAATCGTCAGCTGCAAAAGTTGTAACAAAAGTATCTTGACCATCAATAGGAGCAGATGAACCAACGATAGCTAAATCTTTAGTTCCGTCACTATCAGTATCTAAATAAGCAAAACCACGTTCTGAAGAAAGTGTGTAAGTTACTGTAGTAGGCTGAGCTTCAAGGAAAGTAGTATCGATAGTATTTGCATCTTCAGCAAGAGTCATAACAACTGTATCAGTAGTTGCTGAGCCAGCAAATTCCATACGGTCAGCAGCTACTTGAATCTGTGCATCAAGAATAGTACCACTTGCAGCTACAGTAAATTGGTCTTCAAAAGTGAATACTGTTTCAGTTACAGCACCATAAACCGCACTACCAGCACTATCAACTAAGTGAATTGTTGCAGAAACTTCGCCAGAAGCTAACGCTGAAGCAGCATCAAAAACAACACCTGTAACTGTAATAAGGTTAAGTGCTGTAATTCCATCAGTATCAGCACCACCAATAGCGCCAACAGCAATAGTAGCTGTATTACTACCAGAGTATGCAGCAACAGCTGTTAAATCTAAAGTAGTATCATTTGTACCTTGACCATCAGTAAATGCAGCAACAACATTAGTACCTAAACCAAAAGTAGCACCAGTTAGCGTTACTACTAGATCATCACCATTAGTAAGAGCAGCTGCAGCAGCCGCATCTAAAGTAAATACTAAATCAGTAGATGACAAGCCTGATTGTGCAATGTTTGTTTCACTTGCCGCGCCTTGAGCTGACAATTCTAAATCAACAGCACCAGTTAAAGTAGTAACAGCGTTTGCTGCGAAACTTGCAGTACCAGCCAATGCTAGTGCTAAAAGTGTTTTTTTAAACATGTTTATTTTCTCCGTGTGTTTCATGAAACGAGCCTAACATTAACTTTATTGACTAATATCAGTACTCAAATTTATTTTATTTAAGTTTATTTCGCTTTAGGCCGTCACCTAGAGCGACTGCTAAACCGAGGACAGTTTAATCGCTATAAAAACCTCTTGTCAAGCACTTATATCAGTTGATTTTAAAGCGTTTTTTTTTTAAACGTAGTTTAAATAACAAATAAGAGTATTAACATCAATTTTTTTGGTGAACAAACGTAAAACATTCACTGTTAGTATATAGTCAACTACAAAAAAAACAACAACTAACCATATGAATTAACGTAAAATTAATTCAATTTAAATTGTGATAACGCGGCGGAAAACTCGGCTTTTATTTTTTGCCATTCATTGGATGATTCAATAACCCGCGGCGTGATCATTACCACTAATTCTGTTTTTTCGGTACGTTCTTTTTTGGCTTTAAATAACTCACCAATCAATGGGATAGAGGAAAAGAAGGGAACTTTAGTATCACCATTAGTGCTGGTTTCGCTAATCAATCCCCCTAATAATACAGTTTGACCATCTTCAGCAACAACTTCGGAGCTAATATCGCGCGAAAAAATAGACGGTGTTGTGGTTTGTGTATCACTATCAACAGTATTACTGATCGATTGTTTGACCTCCATGATGACCACCCCATGGCCGTTAATGGTTGGCGTAACATTAAGGGAAACACCGGTTTTACGATAGACAATAGAGGTAGTAGAGGTTTCGTTGGTGTCGCTGTTTTTAGTTTCACTGACCACAGGTATTTCTGTACCAACATTAAAGCTGGCTTGAACGCCGTCGCGTACGACTAATGACGGGCGCGATAATATATTTACGTGAGTATTATTTTGAAATAACTGTAACGCTAGCTCGCCACTTGGACCGCTTAAACCATAACTTAACCCACCAAAATCGCTTATTCCTAAAGCTCCTAGTGTCGACAAAGAATATTCACCTTTAGAGAAAGCAAATTCAACTCCTTGACGAAACTCGTCGGTTAAGGTGACTTCAGCAATAATCACTTCTAGCGCGACTTGTTTAGGTAAAATATCAAGTCGCTTCATTAGCGGTAGCAGTTTACGATATTGTTGCCCTGTGGTTTCAAAGACTAGAGCATTAGCACGCTCATCAACAGAAATAGTCATATTATTCGCGCTTATGGTGGTAGCACCCACTTTTTTCGCGGTTGATGATTGTTGGCTGCCCTTATTTTGGTTTTGTGCTGAGGTAGTATTACCAACACCTTGATCATTGGTACCGCCAAATAAGGCTTGTAAACTTTCACCTATATCTTGGGCACGTGAAAATTCCGGTGTATAAATAAAATATTGTAATTCGTTACCCGTGGCCGGCTGGTCGATTTGCAGGGCCCAATAATTTACCCGTTCAATGAGTTTTTGACTATTGGCAAAAACAATGATGCTGCCAATGCGTTCAAGTGAAACAAAGGCAACCGCTTTATCATTTTGGGTATCACTGGCACTGATACCTTCTTGTTTTAATAACTCTGCCAATTTTTTTATCAATTCATCGTTTGATACATACGTACTACGATAGGCGCCTATATATCGATTATTAAAGCCCGGTTGGTCCATTAATTGAATAAATTCTAGGGCTTTAATGATTTCTCGACGTTTACCCTTGAGAATAAATGTTTGGTGTTCGTTATCCGAAGTTGCAGTAACTTTGGCTATTCTTGGTAAAGTTAACGATAGATTGTTTTTTAATCCATAAACAAACGGCACCATCTGCACAATATCAACAGAGGTTGCAGGTACGTCACTCGTTTTTGCACCATAACCATAAACAATATTACCGGATATGCCACTGCTTGCTTTGTGAATATAATAAATTTCTTCTTCGAGTCTGATAATGTAGCCACGCTCGTTTAATAACTGTTCGCTTAACGTGAACAATTTTCGCTCACTAATATCTTGTTGTAAATTTAGGGTCACAGATTTTTCGTCAGCTGAAACTTGTTCACCCAAAACATAATTTACCGCCAATATGTCGCCCATAACATAATGTAAATAATCATTAAGTGGTAATTCATTTGCCGTAAATTGAACCAGTTTTTTATCACTAAATTGATCTGTAAGTACTACAGGCCCTTTTTGTTGGTTAGAGGAGTTAGTCAACGATGCAAGATAAGTAAGATTATTATTTTTTGATGCCGTAAGACTATTCGCCAACGATGATTGATCCACACGATCAATCAAAGCAGCTGAGTTAACAGAGCCACTGCTATTTTTTTGTAAATATGAATCAACTCTCTTTGTTTTTTGTACTGGTGTATTTGCACAGGCACTTACTAAAATGGCAATCAATATACCGAGGCCGAGATGTTTTATTTTATTCATAATTTTCAATTTTTTCCTGGTCAGATTAACACTTGTTCCGTTCATGCCGACGTATAATTTATCTTTGTAGTGAATGTCGTAAGCTCATTTGATTATTTGCCTCGACTATTATTAATTTAACACAAAATTATTTGTACATGGTTAAGCGGATATCTTGTAATCCGGTTTTATTTCTTTTTGTTAATTTTACTTGGGTATTTTTTTCAATCGTTAATTGATAACCATAAATGTCGTCGTTATGATAAAATTTCTCGAGCTTCTGTTCGCCATTTTTAATATTAAAAACCGCTATTAGCGCATAGTATTGTTGCTGTTTGTTCTTATTTTTACGGGTAACTTGCTCATTTTTTATAACCGCTTTTAATGTCAATTTATTATCACTAATAAATACTGTTGATAATTGACCTTGTTGTTTAAGCTGCTCTGCGGCCGACATACCGTCAAGGTTCTTTTTAGGTACATCTTTAACACTATACGCACTGTAGACTTCACTTAATCGGCTTATTGATTGTGCAGATAATTGCGGTAAATATAATGCGGTAAATTTGTTCATGATTTGCTTATTGCTGCTATCACTTATCTTAGTGCTTAATCGAGTACTAGCATCGAGTAATACCCATAACAATGTTAGAGCCATCACTATGAGGCTTAATTTACTGGTTAGCTTTTTAGTTAACTTTCGGCTTATTGCCAAGGTGTTAATTTTAGTAGCCATATCACTTGGTTTACCCTCAATAGTTTCATTCATAATGGCATCTCACTATTTTCGGACAATATTTGGCTATTGGCATATAAATTTAAGATCAAGCTCGCGGTGATTTGCCCTAATAACTTTTCGTTTTGGCCCTTAAATGAATAACTAAAAGTATCTATTTCAATTAGTTGCTTTTGATTTTCTAAAAGAGCAGTAAACTCGATCACATCAGACGTTTTTCCAGTAAACCGTAATTGAATAGGGTAACGAGTCAATGCTAGCGACGTTAATAGCTGGGGTGTTTGCCAGCCTATATTTTGTGATTTTAACTTGTGGTTAATTAATAATGTTTCTAACATTTTTTGTTGCTCTAATTTAAAACTTGACTCGTTTTTAGTTACAACAAATAATTCATCGCTAACTTCAAGTAATGCCTTTAATTTTAAATCTAGCTCGGTATTTTCATCTTCTTGCGCCAATACCCTAGTAATTTTTGCTTGTTTCTTGGTTAATAAGTTAATGTCTGCAATTATTGTATCTTGCCAGTTAATTACCGGAACCACTATAAATTTAGCAATGACTAACATCACGACAATGACAATTAACCAAGAGTGTTGCTTAAGCTCTGCCATGGTTATTTTTTTCATCCCTATTGCTGTGCTTGTTTGTAGAAGCTAAGTTTGATTTACTTTTTTTCATAGTCTGATCAGAAACAATATCACCTATAACTCGAAGCTCATCCTCTAATGCTGGCAATAAAGTGAAGCTGATAACAAAAAAATCACGTTTACGACTTTTTCGAGTAGGAAAATCGAACTTTGCATTACTCACTTGTGAATGTTTACTCAGTAACTCTAAAAACACAATCGCCTTTTCAGTACTGCCTCGTAAAATAAAACGATTATTTTCTAAACGAACATTGGTAAATTTTGCTTGTGGAAATAAATCAGCTAAGACCAGCCACAAAGGGGATTTTGCTTGCATAGGTGTTAAGAGTTCTTGTAACGCTAAATAACGAACTTGCTCTTGGTCAACTTTTGTTTGGCGAGCAAGTGCTGCTGTTACTCCATCACTGTGGCTAAGCAATTGCTGTTGCAAATTAGAATGTTTCACTTGCAAATAAAGACTACTGACGACTAAATAAAGGCTTAATACAGTAACAATAGGGAAAGCTATATTGGTTATTAATTGCAGTCGATTTTCAATTTTTGGTTTTTTAATAAAACTGCTAATGATTGGTAAAGATACTTGTTTTATACCTTGCGCTAACTGCTGGGCAATATTATTTTCATTAACTTGAATTACTTTTTGTGAAGCAGTTAATCCTACCGACATAGCAAAACGTTGACTAGAATTTATCATCGCAGTGGCTAGTGCTGAATGGACAACGTTATCCATACGGTCCACATAAAGTGCACAGTTATCCTTAGTACCTTGTACCTCTATACTTTGTTCATTAGGCACACTTAATGCGTATAATAAACTTTCAGGCAAAGTAATGAACGCATTAGGTAAGTCAACATTAAAATTCCATATATTCACTTTACAACTGTTATTATATTCTCTATCCCAAATATGATAACAACACTGAATATTCTCGCCAAATTCAAGCGCTAATAATTTTTTCAATTCACTTTTGTTTTCTATTGGATATTCTTTCGCTTGTTCTTGATAAAAAGCACGAGCAACAATTAGCAATTTGTTCGATTTTCTTTGTCCCGGTGAAAGGGCTAATTTGAGTTCATTTTCTCCATCAAGGACAAAATCATACATTTGTCCATTGTAGTATCGAGCATATCTACATAGTAATTTTTTTAAAAACATCGGTACTTTATCAACCATCAATGAAAATGTTTGCATATTGGTATTTTTGGTTAAGGGTTTATCAGTCACAATCGATTAACTTTGGTTAGAGTAAAAAGTAATAGGTGTTTGAAACTTATTGGCATAAGGCGCAACTTCTACGATAAGTTTTTTTTCCACAACTGACTGTCCTATTTTAGCTTTTAATGTAATTGCCATTCTATTCGAAGTAAAAAAAGTTACTTTATCATTTTCAACAATGCCCGTTAATTGGCTAAAATTGGCACTTGTTAATTGCTTTTGTTCCCTTAGCTGGATAACTTGCTTGGAAATCTGTGAATTGGTAATAGCGGACAATAGTTCTTCATTTGCATTCATCGGATTAAAAAATCTTTTCTTATATAAAGTGGTGTTTTTTACCAATGTTTGGAGAATATTTGCATTAACGCCATTAACAAAACTAAAGTCTAAGATATTAGGGACAGCTCCATTTCGTATTGATACGTTGGTCTCCCCTTCATAACCAAATGCGCGTGGGATATTATCAAGATCTTGCCAATCTAACAAGTTATCGAATAATGCATTAGCGGCATTGCTCGATACTCCTTTAAATATCATTAGCGACTTTAGTAATTTTTCATCCGGAAAATGGGCGTGAATAAGCGCTGATTGATCTTGAATTTTGACGATAACTTTATTATTGATAACAAAGGGAGTGGAAAAAAAGTTCCAGTTGTTAACGATATCTATCTGACTACTATTAGCGTTGTTTGCTACTACTGTCTTCGATTCGGTTAGCACGGTAAACAATAATTCCGCCTCAGCGCTATGTAATGCCACTAAGGCTTCACTTTTATCGCTCGCCCATTGTGCCATTTTTACTTGATTTTTAGCAGTGCTCGTCAGATATAAGGCCAATACCGACAAAATGGCGGTAATTAATAATACTTGAATAAGCGCAATGCCCTGCTGTTTATTATTGTGATGAAAATAAACATTCATTATAGATTGCTCGGATAATAAGGTGACAACCAGCGCTCAGGTTTCAATTCCAAGGTGACTGGTATACTTAAACGTTGATCCGATTTTATTAAAGTAAGTTGATACTGTTGCGGCATTAGTTGTTTATCGATACCTGAAAAACGCTGAAACCATTGTGGTTTTTTCTTTGGGAATTCAATTGAGGTTTTTTCAGTTAAATGTGACCAACCATAATAACGAAAACTAACCTTATCTAAATCAGAAAAAAGTATGATTTGTTTACTAAAATTTATATTTTGTTCGGTGCCCGTTAATAAAAAGCTCTCTGTGGATATTGATTGATAAACTAAATCAACTTTTCCATTTTCTTTTTCAACAGTGGTTAAACGAAAAATCTCTGGAAAAGGTGTATTGAAAAAGCCTGCCCGACTTATCGCTAATAAACTGGTATTATCACCAATAAAAAAAAATGACGGTTTTTTTTCTTTATCGACAACAACAAAAGGTTGTACGCCTTCAAGTAAACTTTGCAACAATGCTAAATGTTTAGCCTCTTTCGCCGAATGAGAAAACTGTCCTAATTCTTTATTCCAACGGTCTGACATTAAGCTATAACTATAAGTGCCTGTAAAAAGCAGCATAGTCAAAATAGAAATAGAGATCATTAACTCTATTAAAGTAAACCCTTTATTTTGGTTGTTACTTTTTATTTTCATATCTTAATCAATCACTTGCCCAGCTCAGTTCTCTTAACTGGTAATTTTTCATTAAACCTTTATATTCAAAAACAAGCTCAACCTGCCACAACTTGTATTTTTTTTTAGGCGTTACAAATTCACCTGTGCTGGTATCGAACCTTTTGGGGGCGGATTTATGGCTAATCAACTTAGCCGTCCATTTATAGTCAACGCTCCATGTATTACCGGAATCAGATAGTTGAGTTTTGTTTGAGTTTCCTTGTTCACGAATATCTGCACGCATATTAGCAAGTGTTGCAGGTAAAACGCCCGAAATCACCATATGATTATTCGCTTTTTCACTACTTATAAATGCGCCACGATAAATCATTGAAACTGTAGCTATTGACGCAAACAAAATAACAGAGGCTACAAGTACTTCTATAAGAGTGAAACCTGTAACTTTATTATTTTTTAGGCTTGGTATTCTTTTCATTTACTTATCATTATTTTTTCGTCGATAATTCATTATTATTAAATACTGAAAGGAGTTTAGTATGACGAAAAGTCATCTAAATTTATATTCGAGGTTCTTCGCCATTCACCCAGTTTTTTAAATCTAAAGTTAAAGGTTTACCTCGATAAGTTCCTGTGACTGTATCGGTATCAACATAGCCTTTACTGCTATAATGCAATAATTTCGGTTGGAAAAACAAGGACTCAAAAGTAACATTTTCTATCGGCTGCTGTTCATTATCTTCAATATAAAGGATTACTTGTTTACCGGCCAATTTAACTACATGTGCCTGACCGGTATTAAATGCCCGAGCACTTATTTTACGAAACCAATTCTTTAAACTGAGCATTTCTTGTTTTGCTTGTGCTTTTTCCAAGCTGTTTATTGCCAATGGCCCCACCATACCCATTAATAAGGCAACGATCGACATAACAATCATTAGCTCAATTAAAGTGAAACCTTTGGGTTTAGAGGATGGTGAACTCATTGCGTTAATCATGATTTTATTAAGTATTTTTATCGATGTTTAAGCAGTTTTGTTTTATTTCTTTAATAAATAACTCAAAGTCTTGTAAGTGATT
>Ga0105359_10003950_pt1 | contig 11984 bp, 8 predicted proteins | sample GOMGulsemesocosm_6_FD_83659 | JGI IMG/M metagenome (GOLD analysis project Ga0105359, IMG submission 83659) | Methane-oxidizing microbial communities from mesocosms in the Gulf of Mexico - GOM8C Gulf of Mexico | ecosystem: Environmental > Aquatic > Marine > Cold seeps | place: Gulf of Mexico... | reverse complement strand
CCATCACATCTATGATGCCGTGAGTGAAGGTGGGGTTGGCGCCGGTGTCGTCACTGTTTACTACCAGCAGTTTGGCATCCTTGGGGTAGCCCAGTTGTTGCGCCAGGTTTTTACCGTTGGCATCAACCGGGGCCGGTGCCATGCGATATACCAGGTTATCTAATAAGCCGCTGGCAGGTAATAGCAATGGGGTGATGATAAGCAGGGCACACAGGGCCAGGAAAATCTTTTTCATTTTGGGACCGTTATTATTTTCTTTGTTGAATATAGTTTAACGGTTTTTGCAGCGTCATGAATAAACTTGGCCGCTTTTAACATTCGCAGCGATAGGGTTTCCGATACTGAGTGTAGGCAGTATCCAGGTTAATCCTGTTATAAAACAATATTAATCTGGAGCCATAACCCGCTTGCATCTGGCCCTATGGGCTCAATGAAAACCCCATATGATAGATTGGCCCACCAGTAACATTAAACCCTGTGGTGCCTTGAATTTAACATTTCATAAGGGATAGAAATGAAAAAAATTATAATATTACTGATACTCGCGGTTTCTTCATTTCACAGCCATTCACAAAACTTGAATTTAGTGGGTATTGGCTTATATAAAGAATTAAGTGCCAACTACTTTTACGGTGCGCTCTATGCTTTGGAGCAAATGCCAGTTGAGGAACTGTTGCAATCATCCACGCCCAAAAAGCTGGTTATGCGGGTCACCAAAAACTCAATATCGGCACGACGCTTTTATCGCTTATGGAACCAAACCCTGGCCATTAATAATAGTGAGGAGGATTTGGCGGTGTATGAAGACGACATATTGTCTTTCACTTACCTGTTAAAAAGCCGCTTAAAGCGGGCTGATGAAATAGTGATTGAAGAAATAGCGGGCTTCACAGTGGCCAGTGTAAATGGCCAACAAATACAAAGCTTCACCCAACCAGGGTTTATTAATGTGCTGCTTAAGGGCTGGATTGGACGGTTGCCGCCATCGTCGGTTTTCAAGGATGAGGTATTAGGTTTGGCGCCCGATAATAAAGATAACTACCTATTGGATTTTGAATCCCTTATCCCCAATAACGAACGTATTGCCGTGGTGAAGGCATGGCTTAAACCAGATGACAAGGTCGTGGTGGCGCAGCTTTCGTCAACACCCATTAAAATACCTGTGGCCAAAATGATGGTCATTGAGGCTCCCACTGAAATAGAAGCAAACAAGGGTGAAGATGATAAGCAGCAACAAGAAGTGGCTCGTCTTGCCATTGAGCAACAAGAGCGCGCTCAGCTAGAGTTAAAAAAGCGCAAGCTGCAACAACAGGCAAGGCTTAAACAGCAACAAGCTGCCCGCACTCGGCTGGCCGCTTTAAAGGAGCTGCAAAAAGTACAGACTCAGTATTTTAAAAAGACCATCGCCCAGGCCAATAAATTTGTACGCTACCCGGACAGAGCGCAACGCTATCAACAGGAAGGTTATATACGGGTAAAAATATCGGTAAACCGCCAGGGCGAAGTTTTAAGTTCCCAAATACTGGAGGCGTCACAATATCCGTTATTAAATAAAGCAGCGCTTAAAGCCATTACGCGCGCCAGCCCATTTCCGGTTTTACCTGGCTTAATTGACGGCTCGCACTATGAATTAACCCTGCCGTTCAATTTTAAAGCCAGTTAAGCGTTTAATTATTATATGTGAATTTAGGCCGTCTTTTTATGTGAGGAGGGGGCATAGCCCCTGCTGGCCCCTAATCTCCAAGCCCCCTACCGCTCATCATTAACGAATCCTTAAACCCATGGGGCCAGTTTTACTCAACTGGCTCCACTACCTGTTGGTAACTGGTACTAACTCTAATGATACCAACCTCTTAAAGTGGACTCATATAAACATTTATCTTTGCCATTCGCTATTTAGGGCAAGTTTATCCACAAGGATTTGAGACACATTAATATGAGCCATTTTTCTATTGCCGGCCTACAGCTCGCGTTACCCAATGACGATAACTTAACAATTATTCGCGAACAGATTACCCAGTGTAAAAAGCGCTTCCCCTGGGTGGATATGATTGTGCTGAGTGAGTTGGCCAGCTTTGGCCCGGCTAAAAAATACGCCCAGTCTTTACCAGGTGCTGCTGAAGCGTTTTATTGTCAGCTGGCCAAAGAACTGGATGTATGGATTATTCCGGGTTCTTTATACGAAAAGGTAGATGATCAGATTTTTAATACAGCCTCGGTTATTAACCCAAGTGGTGAGGTGGTGAAGCGCTACCGAAAAATATACCCGTTTTATCCTTACGAAAAAGATGTCACCGAGGGCAGTGAATTTGTGGTGTTTGATGTGCCACAAGGGCGCATAGGGGTGGCCATATGTTACGACATCTGGTTTCCGGAAGTGGCTCGCGCCATGGTGTGTGAAGGGGCCGAAATATTAATTTACCCTACTATGACCGGCACAGTAGACCGACCGGTAGAAGTGACCATTGCCAAAGCCACCGCCGCCATAAACCAAAGTTACGTATTTGCCATTAACGGCGCCGGTGCACAAGGCAATGGCCAATCTGTGGTGGCGGGGCCAGATGGTGACGCCGTATATACCGCCGGCATTGGCCAAGAAATCATTCCCCTTGAGTTTGATTTTGATTGGGTAAGGCGCACTCGTGAACGGGGCATACATCAGTTGGGACAAACCCTTAAAAGCTTCCGTGATAATAAGGTGGTGTTTCCACAATACCAGAGCAATCAGTTACGCCAGACCACCCTGGAAAAGCTGGGCCCGTTAGTGGTACCAGATCAAGAGATTACTCAACTGGACCAATAGAAAAATCAAAACTGGTCCTAATGAAAATTGGGCCAGTGAATTATGTTCAATCTCGATCAATGCAACACAACAAAAATAATAGTAACAACGGGATGGGAAAAATGAAGAAACAAGTCTTTAAAAAATCAACCTTGTCGACAGCGGTGAGCGCTGCGCTGCTGCTGCCGATATTCTCGTTCAGCGCCATCGCTGACGATCTAGGAAAAGAGAGTGCTGATAGCGATTATAGATACGAAACCGTAGAGGTAACCGCCACTCGTCGCTCTGAAAGTATTATGGATGTGCCATTTAATATTTCAGCTGTGTCCGGTGCCGACCTGGAAGATGGCAATATTGTGGATGCATCGGAAATGCTGCGTAACGTTGCCGGTATTACCGTGGTTGACCGTGGTTATCGTAACTCGGGTGCGGTAAACGGCGTTATTATTCGCGGTGTAAACGTTGATGGTGGTGCCAATGGTGATGTTGCACTATCTGCAGTACCAACAGTATCTACTTACATTAACGACACGCCTTTATTTGCCAACTTTATTCTAAAAGATATTCAGCAGGCGGAAGTTTTACGTGGCCCCCAGGGCACGCTTTATGGGTCTGGCGCATTGGCAGGTACGGTGCGTTACCGCATGAACCGACCAGAAATGGATGAGTCTTATGGTAGTACTTCTATTTCCAATAGTGTTACCGAAGGTTCAGATGGTTTTAATACTAATGCCGATGTTCTAGTAAACATCCCCGTTACCGATCGCATTGCCATGCGCGCTAACGCCGGTGTGATTAAAAATGACGGCATAACCGATTACAGCAATGTTTATAAGTTGGATGCCAACGGCGCCCCGTTGGCAGCCGATGGTGATGTTACTAACGGTTTGCCAGTTTATGAAAATGCTGCCGATGCCGATACCGCTGACATTAGCTATGCACGTGCTTCCATGTTGTTTGATGCTACGGATGATCTTTCTGTGCTGTTTAGCTATCAAACTCAGCGCGATGAAATAGGTGGTCGCCGTCAAGTGACCCGTGGTACTAACACAGTGAACGGTTCGGTTGAAGGCTATGACGATTATGAAAATGGCGCGGTATTGTTAGAACCTTCAGACCGTGATGTATCTTTAACCGCCATGGAAGTAGAGTGGGATCTGGGGTTTGCCACAATGACTTCAAGTACTTCCAAGTATTCCCATGAAGGTAATTCTATCAGTGATAATACCGGTTTTTATGCGCAAAATGGTTGGTTCGATGGTTTCTATAACGGTACTCCTCGTCCCATGGCAGTGGCCGACCGTGGTTATGCTGAAGATGCATTAGTACAAGAAATTCGTATGGTGTCTAACGGCGATGGCAACCTTGATTGGACGCTAGGCGCTTACTACATGGATCAGGATACCTTGTCTAAACAAGACAGTTATATGCCGGGTTTTCAAGAGCAAGCCGGGGGAGATTTTGGCCTGGTAGCCACCGATAATGACTTCCATTATCGTCGTAACCAAACCTTTACCGACATGGCCGTGTTTGGTGAAATGACCTATCACTTTTCTGACTCATTTAGAACCACATTGGGCTTTAGGCGTTTTGAAAACGAATTTGTGAATGATTCGGTAGTGGGTTTGCCTGTGTGGGATGACTACACCGAAACGTCGTTTAAAACTTCAGAAGGAGACAACCTGTTCAAGGCAAATATTTCCTATGATTTAACCGACGATACCATGCTGTATAGCACCATCGCCGAAGGTTACCGTCGTGGTGGTGCCAATGCCGTACCTCTATCAGGTGGCTTTAGGGAAAGTGATGCGTGGCAAGAGTATGAATCAGATACCGCAGTAAACTATGAAGTGGGCCTTAAGGGTTTTATTCTTGACGGCGCGCACAGTTACACCGCTTCGGTATTTTTAATGGATTGGGATAATCCGCAACTTAATACATCAACACCCGATTGGGGGTTCTTCGCAGTGGCCAATGGCGATGGAGCTCAAACCAAGGGTCTTGAACTTGAATTACAAGGCTACTTAACGGAACAGCTGCATTACGTATTGGGCTATGCCTATGTTAAGGCCGAGTTAAGCGGTGATTTCTATAAGCCAGCTGCGTGGTGGGCTGACGATCCATTAAGTTTGCAAGCGACTGATGGTGCTTCATTGCCAAGTACTCCAGAAAATACCTTGAGTTTAGCCTTTGATTACAATCAGCCTTTGGGGAATGGTGTATTTATGACCTCGACCCTTAATGGTTATTACCAGTCAGGTTCGTTAAATTACCTTGGTGAGAGTGACAAATATTCGGCGGACCTCAGTGGCTTTGCCATCATAAATGCTAGCTCAAAAATCAGTTACCAGGACTTTCAGTTGTCTTTGTTTGTTAAGAATATCTTTAACGAGGAAGGCGTTACCGGCTTAATTACTGAAAACCATATGGGAACCAACGCCGCTGAGAACTTCTTAGGAAACTCATCCAAGGACTATATCAGTCAACCCAGAACCATCGGTCTATATGCCGGTTATAGTTTCTAATGACGGATATTAGATACTAGATAATGATGGCTATATTGAGTGGCGCCAGATACTGGGCATGACTCAATGTAGCCAACAAGTTTCTAAATATAGCTTCAAATATTGATGCTATATTTTGTTTTCGTATTAAAGGTAGTAACGCTCCTATGTCATATACTCAAACGCCTAGCCCGACATCAAGCGCTCAGTATCAGCAGTACTCAATGTTAGATACACTACTAAAACAGGCTTGGCAGTTTATACACGAAAAAAGAATTAAGCAGGCAAGAGACGCTTGTAATGAATTGAATTTAAGATATCCAGGTAGCAGTGATGGCTGGTTTGCAACCAGTTTTTTGGCCACTCAAATAAACGATATAGCATCAGCTATCATAGCCATAAAAAAATCAATTGACCTTGAGCCCGAACAAGCCAAATGGCAAATACATTTTGCCAATACCTTGCTGTTAAATAAAGAAAAATCACAGTCGCTCTCGATCGCGTTAGAGCTTACCTGTACAGATTATAAAAATACGAAATTGTGCAGCGAACTGGCACTTTTGCTCTGTAAACTTAATCAGTTTGAACTGTCACAAAAGTATTATAAACAAGCAATTAAACTGTCGCCAAATAATAGCCAGTTACTATTTAATTTAGCCTCAGTGCAGCGTTTTTTGGGGGAGTTGGATTTAGCTGAAGGCAGTTATGATAAAGCGCTTAAATTGAACCCACAAGATTTTGAAGCTTATTTATTACGGTCCGGATTACGTAAACAATCAGTTCAAAGCAATCATGTGCCTGAGCTTCAAAAACTTATTCATAATGGAATTAAATCCCCCATGGGAAAGATTCAGGTGTTATATGCCCTGGCCAAAGAACAGGAGGACCTAGAAGACTATAGGGCCAGTTTTTTGGCATTAGCAGATGCCGCAGATAGTCGCCGTGACAATATGCGTTATGAGGTACAGGGCGATGTGGCGACACTGGGCCATATCATTGATACCTTTGATAAGGATCTTTTTTCACAGGAAATATCAGGTCATAATAATGACGAGGCTATATTTATTCTTGGTCTTCCCAGAACCGGGTCCACTTTAATCGAACGCATAGTGGGAAATCACGATCAGGTCACCAGTGCCGGTGAGCTAAATAACTTTGCCATGGTGATGATGGAAGAATGCAAGAAAATATCCACCAAACCGCCTCAATCAAAGCGGGCCTTGGTAGAATTAACTCGTAAAATTAGCTTTAACTCCTTAGGAAAAAACTACATAGCCAGCACCCGCCCCGCTACAGGGCACACCACAAGGTTTATCGATAAGTTGCCACTGAATTCCCTATATGTGGGGCTAATTCATTTGGCACTACCAAAAGCAAAAATTATTCATGTTAAACGCCACCCGCTAGATACCTGTTACGCCATTTATAAGCAGCTGTTTACTGACGGCTACCCTTTTTCGTATAACCTCGACGACCTGGCTGAATACTATATTGCCCATCACAAATTAATGAATCACTGGGACGAGGTTTTACCTGGTGTTATCCACCACGTTGCCTATGAATATGTGATAAGCAATATTGATCAAGAAGCAAAAGATCTAATTAAATATTGTGATCTTGATTGGCAGCCACGATGTGTAGACTTTCATACCAACCAGGCCGCATCTACCACGGCTAGCGCCAGCCAGGTAAGAGAACCCCTATATCGCAAGTCTTTGGCAAGATGGCGCAACTATGAACAACAACTAGCCCCCTTAAAGCTTAAATTGGAGCAAGCGGGCATAATATGCGACTAGTTGTATCGGCGGCCATTTTTTGTCTCTCTTGGGGTTTAGCGGGCTGCCAAACTCACCTTGAACAATCAGCCAATAATGGCCGCCAGTTAAGCGCAGAGGCTTTGTTGTCGGCCCAGGTTATCCCCCGCCCAGTGCCCATGGATGAATTTAACGCCTTAGCTGAATCAGCCAGTATCAGCACGCAGATTCAAGGTACCATTGAGCTCACCCCATTGCATGCTGCCAGCTTAATGGAAGTGGTGTCGGATCTGGAGGTAACCAATTCACCATTAACGGCCGCCCAAAAACTGCATAATAAAAAACGCGCCATATTACCTGTGATGAAATTTGATTTTGTCACTCACGCTGGGCGTGTTATTCCCAGGGAAAGAACCTTTCAGGATAGCCAGCACTTTTACTGGGATTACATATTTTCACCTGGAAAAATATGGCAAGAGGCTAGCGACGGGGATTACTTCCGTGTCGCTATGCCCTTTAGCCTAACCGAGAAGAATCAAAACTGCGTACACAATGGTGTGATTAGTTTTTTATTATCAGCCAGTGGCGCCACCTCAAATTACTATTATCAAATTAGCAGTGAGACCTGCCAGTATTTTAAAGCCAATTTCTGGGGACTAGGGCAGGTGAATTTTAGCGCCCATGAGCTGAAAGACGCGCAGCAAGTGGTACAGGATTATCAATTGGAAAAATCACAGCGTTTGCCAGTGAAACCCATATCAAACCTAAGTCAGCAGTATCCGGGTATGACGCTGCAACCCCTGAGTTTATCCAGCACCCTGCAATCCATAGATTTAACCTTGATGGGGGTGGTGGATAACGGTGTGCATTATGTGTCGCAATGTGAAACCCGTGCCGGTAGCTACCCCTTTTGTGATGAGCTGGTGGTGCCATCATTTTCCACCGCCAAGAGCATGTTTGCCGCGCTGGCCATGCTGAGATTAGAGAAACTGTATCCGGGTACTTTTTTGCAAAAAGTCAGTGATTGGGTGGGCGAGTGCCAGGGGGACCAGTGGAAAAATGTGACCTTTGGCCACTTATTAAATATGAGTACCGGTAACTATCAATCTGCGATATACCATGAGGATGAAAGTGCCGCCCATGTGTATCGATTTTTTCTCGCCACTCAGCACCAGGATAAAGTCAACTACAGTTGCCAAAACTTTTCCCGACAAAGTGAACCGGGTACACAATTTGTTTACCATAGCTCGGATACTTACTTGTTAGGGGTGGCTCTTAATCGATTTTTAAAATCAAAGATGGGCCAGCAGGCGGATGTTTTTAAAGATGTATTGCTGAAAGATATTTGGCCAGCTATGACATTAAGCCCGGTGGCGTACCGCACCCGGCGAACACTGGATGATAGCCAGCAGGCCTTTAGCGGGTTTGGTTTGTATTTTACGCGGGGCGACATAGCAAAATTTAGTGATTTTTTTAATAGTCAACTGTCTGGTCCGCTGTTAGATCAAAATAAACTAAGGTCTGCATTACAGCAAACCAGTGAGCCTTTTGGGCTCTTGGCCAAGGATGATAATATTCGTTACGGCAACGGGTTTTGGGCAAGAGACGTTGGGGAATTTACATATTGTACTAATGATACCTGGTTGCCTTTTATGTCGGGTTTTGGTGGGATTTCCATCGTGTTTATGCCCAACAATAGACTGTATTACTATTTTAGCGACAGCGCTGCGGCTCAATATGATTGGCAGCCGGCCATTAGCGAATTAGATAAGTTTAACCCCCTTTGCAATAACAATAATAACGGAAGTTAATCCCATGACAGATCAAACCTTAAACGAGTCGCAGGCAGTGCCCGCTGCCAGAAACCAGGTGGACCCTAATGGTATGGTGGCGCGTATAATTTTGGCGTTTTTAACAACCGCCGGAATTTTTTACATCAACATTATGCCCGCGGTGATTAACGGTTTAAAAGTAGGATTGGACTTTAGCAATCAACAGGCAGGCTTTGTGAGTTCGGCCAACTTGTATGGCGCCGCTCTGGGTGCCTTGTCGGCGGTGTTCCTGGTTAAGAAAATTCAGTGGCGTCAGTGGGCTTATGTGTTGTTAGGCGCGCTGGTGGTGATAGATTTAGCTTGTATCTATATTACCAGTCCAGAAATGATGATTACCATTCGTGCGCTTCATGGTGTGGTGGGCGGCCTGTTGGTGGGTATTGGCTTTGCCATTATTTCTCGCACCAGTGAAGCCGATAAAACTTTTGGTTACCTGTTGTTTATTCAATGGGGCTTGGGTGGTTTGGGTATCATGTACTTACCCGGTTTGGTGCCCGAGTTTGGCACCAGTGCCTTATTTTTATCGTTAATTGCCTTCACGCTGGTGACTCTGGTAATGATGCCTTTTTTACCCGATTACGCCATTAATACCGCCAAACAAAGCGATGATAATAAAGCCATTCCCAAGGGACCATTGTTACTTACCCTGTTTTCTATCTTCTTGTTTCAGGCGGCCAACATGGGGTTATTTGCCTACATGATTGGCTTGGGTAAAGCAGATGGACTGGAAATTGGGTTTATGAGTAATTCGCTGGGATGGGCCAGCTGGATCGCACTAATTGGTGCCTTTTTAGTGATCAGTGTCGGCACAAAATATGGCCGCACCTTTCCCTTGTTAATTTCTATTGTGATGACGGCCTTGTGTAGCTGGTTGTTGCATTTTAGTGAAAGCGCACAGGTCTATTTAATTACCAATATTATCATTGGCATTACCTGGGCGTTTGTATTGCCTTATCTATTTGGTATTTGTTCCGAGCTGGATAAAACCGGGCAGTTAGCTGCCGCCGGTGGTTTTGCTTCCAAGATGGGTTTGGCAACAGGCCCCATGGTGGGCGCATTATTATTGGGGGGTGATAATTATGGCATCGTCATCGATGTGGCCGCCATCGCGCTAGTGGGCGCTGCCATAGTGGTCTTTAAACCTTCAAGATTATTGGACAAAAAACCGGTTTAAATTACGGCTTATCTTTTGGGGCCATACAAATTTAATCGTTAAGCAATGTTATGCCCTTCCCCTATTTGGTCGATAGAGTCCAAATAGGGTTTTTTTGTTTATCCAGAGTTAACGTCTGGCCTAAATGAACCGGCATTGTTGCCCGTTAACCTGGTACTTTAATGGGTACCTTAACTTATGTGCGATCCAGCCTGGAGGTAAACAGATGACAGAGTCTAATGTGGTTTGGCATGACGGCGCCGTTCATAAGCAGCTTAGGGCGGGCATGAAAAGTCAAACTCCTTGTATTATCTGGTTCACGGGTTTAAGTGGTGCGGGCAAGTCTACCCTGGCCTGTGCGGTAGAAAAAAAGCTGGCACAACGCAATCAGCATACCTACTTGCTGGACGGTGATAATGTTCGTTTTAAGCTGTGTCAGGATTTGGGTTTTACTGCGCAGGACCGGGCAGAAAATATACGTCGGGTGGGGGAGATGTCTCATCTGATGGTGGATGCCGGGCTGATTGTATTGTGTGCTTTTATCTCGCCTTTTAAGGCGGGGCGGAATTTGGCGCGCTCAATGTTTACCAAGGAAGAATTTATCGAGGTGTATATGGATACCCCCATCTCGGTATGTGAACAGCGAGATGTAAAAGGGCTTTATAAAAAAGCCCGTGCCGGAGAAATTAAAGATTTTACCGGCATCAACTCCCCCTATGAAATCCCGCTCAATCCTGAAATCACCATCGCAGGTCATAGCTCGGTGGACAGTGCCGCCAATCAGGTTATTCAATATCTAATCCAACAAGGCTTTGTAAGTACCAAGTTAGCCTTAACCTATTCCGCATAACTTCACTAAGCACTCAATTAAAGAGCGATCATTAATGAACATACGAGACGCAGTTGAGCCTGATGTGAAAGGCATTAAGTCATGTGTAGAATCCGCTTACCGTCATTACATTGAGCGCATGGGAAAACCCCCTATGCCAATGCTAACGGATTATCGAATATCTATTAAGAATAACGACGTCTATGTGGTAGAAGACAAAGCCATGGGTATCGTGGGTGTTTTGGTTCTTGTTATCTCTAATGAAGAATTTCAATTGGAAAATATAGCGGTTCATACATCCGCACAAGGAAAAGGCGTCGGTAAAGCATTGCTTCAACTAGCAGAAAAAACAGCTTCCGAATCTGGGTTTGATCATATTGAACTTTATACCCACGAAAAAATGCAAGAAAATATAGTCCTGTATAAACGTATCGGTTATAAAATATCAGGGCGTGTAAGCGAATATGGCTATGATAGGGTGTATATGAAGAAGTTGCTTAAAGACGTTTAATTTTTGCTAGGGTGGGCGCGCCCACCTCACAATATTATCGGCCACAGTGTGGCCGCCTACCGGTTATGTTATTACGAATCCAGGAAGGCTTTAAACGCCAAGTGTTTTTTCTGTTCAGAGGTCACGTATTTAATCCATTGCAATGCAAACTTGTTACCTTCATCCACCTTTAATACATCGGCAAACGATCGTAAGGAGTAGTCGTAGCGTTTCTGATAGAAATGCGCCGAGCCCAGTATAATGTGAGCACTGGCTTCCTTATCTATGCCCCCTAATTCCAGTGACTTGTTTGCCGCCTTAATGGCATCATCAAAACGTTCCTGGTCTAAATAGGTGCCCGCCAGGCGCATGAATATCTTGCCATCCTCGGCCAGCAAGGCGGCCTTTTCTAACCATATTATAGACTTTTCTAATTCCTGGGCGCGGTACCAAGCATTGCCCAGTAATTCCAGATTTTTACTGGTAGGCTCAATTAGTTTTTGACTAAACGATTTTTCTAAAATGTTACCCGCCTTCACCGGCACCCCTATGGATAAATACAAACTTGCCAGGTTCAGTAATTCCTTTTCCTTGATTAGCAGGCCTTTTTCATAAAGCCCGCGGTATAACACCAGCTGGT
>Ga0105359_10003948_pt1 | contig 11987 bp, 12 predicted proteins | sample GOMGulsemesocosm_6_FD_83659 | JGI IMG/M metagenome (GOLD analysis project Ga0105359, IMG submission 83659) | Methane-oxidizing microbial communities from mesocosms in the Gulf of Mexico - GOM8C Gulf of Mexico | ecosystem: Environmental > Aquatic > Marine > Cold seeps | place: Gulf of Mexico... | reverse complement strand
TGGGGAGAGTATGAATTACATCTTTTTGGTGATCCTGATAATAAAGAGCAACTTATTGAAAAATTTAAGTCAATATCGGAGATAGAATTAATTAAGCCTGATGATCCATCACTCTCTATAATGATGGCTGAAATGAAAGTATTAAGTAGAAGTCGGGATATACCTTCAAATTTTTCAGTATTTGAAGCGGGTTTGCAATGGATGATTGATTTTAGGAAAGAGAATTTTAGAGGTGATAAAGCTCTAAATTTATGTAAAAAATCACTAGAAACAAAAAGCATTATGATTTTAGCTGATGAAGCTGATCAGAACTTTAATGATGAATATATTTATTTAAATGATGAAAAAATTGGATATGTTCAATCAGTATATAAATCTGAAGTGATAGGTAAATTAATAGTATTAGCGTATATAAATACTGAATTCAGTTACCCTGGAGTAAATTGCAAAATAGGTTCCGAGTTAATTAATGCTGTAACAGTATCTGCCCCTGCTTTTTTAACTAAGTCTGTTACTAAAAGCTTAAATTAGATATAAGGCTTCTTATGAAATTAAATAATGAAAGTCAGGGTTCAATGCTTAGGTCTGCAGTGAGGCTAATGCTTATTAGTCAGTTTGTTATGGTTACAACTATTTTGTCGCAATATTTTTTATCATTTTATATTGCACCATTATTCGCAACTGTTCTGTATTTAGGCTTATGGAGCTTTGAAAGAAAAGTTGGAGTTGCATCTCCAATTACAAGAATTATGACAGTTTTCTACTGTTTATTTACACTAGCAAGATATTATGCTGATGATCAATCTTGGTTAGCCTATTCGTCCTCAGCCATCTATTTTGTACTAGCAATTGTAGTTTTTGGTTTATTGTTTTTTGGTAAACCATTTACATGTTTCTATTCAAAAGGTAAAGGTTTTATGCCACTACATAAAGCAATGTCTATTATGTGGGGAGGGCTACATACTTTAGCTGGGTTGTCGGGGTATTTTTTAATTCCTAGTATTTGGTTTTTATATGTTCCCTTAGGATTAATGTTATTTGGAGCTATAGGTACATTATGGATGAACTTTATTTCAATGGGACCTTCTTTTGAAAGAAAAAAAAAGTTTGAATTTGGGGGGTTAGAATTCCGTGAGGTCAAAACTGAAGAGGATGTAGATACTTTTTATCAAGTTGTTGCTAAATCTTATAGGGCTGACTTACAAAAAGAGTTAGGGATGAGAAAGAAAGTTGATGAGAAAACGATTATAAATGAACATGTAGCATCTGATATTAAAAGAAAAGATGAGCAAGTTCCATTTATTGTTTTAGAAAATGATAAACCAATTGGTTCAATTTGTATTTTCTTTGATCATAGGAAAAATGGTTTGCCGATTGAAGGTGAAGCAGGAGTTGAACTTACTAATTGGCGAATGCATGGAGGTATTGCAGAGGTTGGAAGACTAGGTTTAATTAGAAGCCATCGTTTTAATCAAACTGCATTGAAGGGGCTATTTAAATGTATAATTGAAGCTGCAATAGAAAGAAATATCCATTATATATTTAATGATTCTTTTTTATTTCAAATGAGTTTATATAAGAAAATTGGTTTTTCAAAAATAGTAGATGAAGCATATTTATCATCAGATGAAAATTCAACAGGCTATGGTCTTAAGGCTATCCCTATGGTTATGAATTTGGCAAGCATGATCAAATTAGAAGAAGAAACCAGCACTTCTAATGATGTTAAAGGTATTCTTTCCCCTTATATAACAGAGAGATTTTTTAAACGTTTAGCATTTAAAGAGCTTTTTCAGAACAAAAAAGTAATAAGTATATAGGGAATGTTAATGGATTTGTTTTATAAATGGAAAAGTGCTATCACTCGCTTTTATTTACGATCAGGAGTGGTTACTGGAGTACTATTAACTATTTACGGAATTGTCTTGACTGGTTGTGTTGCTATTGTCCCTATCGTGCCAGAAGTACCCAAGACGATAAGTAATCTTGAAGATGCAGAATTAGCTTTGAGAGCAAATTCAATCGAAACTTATGGGAGAATCTGGGAAGAGGAAAGTGTTGAACTTGGTGATTCTTATTCTGCTGGTATATCTGCATGGAAGCTAGCAAATGTAACAATGGACTCTGCTTGGTCAAATGCTGCAATTAACTCATTTGAAAAAGACCTAAGAAATAACTCTTTTAATGTAGCTCTTACAACAGCTTGGTTAGGGTCTGCTCATGCTCTTCAAGCACGAGATTTTCCAATACAAGGTTGGTGGCAAGTTATACCTGGTCCCGGTTTTGTTCGTCTTTACCATGTCCAAAGAAGCTTTTCCTTATTAAATGAAGCGGTTAAAAAGGATCCATTTAATCCTATTATTCGATTAATAAGAGGGTCAACACTTCTAGGTATACCATCTATTTTTGGTGGGTATAAAAAGGGAATCTCTGACTTTGAAACAATAGAGGAATGGATAAGTAATCCAAAACTAAATACTGAATATGCAAATTTAATCGAGTCTCAACCTTGGCTCCAAGAGTATTATTTATCGTGTGCAAAAACTAATTTTGACGATGAAGACAATAAAAAAAATACTGATTGTTTGCAGAAATTGTATGACATAACCCAAGAGCCAGTATTAAAGGAGTATGCAAAATGGAAACTGAATTGAGTCAATCAATTGCCATTACAGGTGTAGGAGTAATCGGTCCATTTGGTATGTCTACTGAAGATTTATGGTGTTGGTTAGATGAAGACAAGTCAAATTTTGATGAATGCTCCCGATATAAAAGCCCATTAGCCTGTTCCGAATCAGTTAAACCTGACTTAAGGAAAATGCTTCGTTCTGGTCAGTTATCTAGAGCCCCGCTAATTTCACAATTCGCAATTGCAGCAGTACATATGGCATTGGAACAGTCTGGAATTAGCACAAAAAACCAAACTGACAAAATTGCTATTGTATATGGCACATCAAATGGGCCAGGTGCTGCAACTCAAGAGATATACGATGACTTAATTGAAAAAGGAGCTTCCGGTGTAAAACCACGAGTATTTCAAGAGTCAGTTTTTAATGCCCCAGCTAGTTTATGTTCAATTCATTTTAAAATAAAAGGCCCGATTCAAGTAGTTCCAGCCCTAACTAATGCTGGAGCAACGGTTTTATATCAGGCTCAGTTACTTCTTGCTAACCCTGAAATAGAAGCTGTAGTTGCTTTATGTTCTGATGAGCTTTGTGAAGCTATCCAATCTGGTTTTAAGACACTTAAATGGCACGCGAAGCCAAAAGTTGATATTAGGTTAAAACCAAATAAAGATGACGGAGCCATTATGTCAGAAGGGGCTGTTGCCCTTGTTTTGGAAAGGGCGGATATTGCTCAGTCAAGAGGTGGTAAGGTTATTGCTGAGCTTGCGGGTGCTAGTATTACAAATGATGCTTATCAATTGGCTTATCCTGCTGCTGATGGAAGAGGCCTTTCTTTGGCAATGAAACAATGCTTAATAGATGCAAGACAAAAAGGAATAAATCCTGATCTTATTTTCTCTGGTTCGTCAGGAACATCTGTAGATAATAAATTAGAAAGAGCAGCTGTAGACTCTACTTATAAATCCTTGCCTCCAATAGTGACTACTAAACGTAATATTGGAGTGGCAATGGGGGCTTCTATTTTTTTTGATGTAGCGCTTGCTACTGAAATATTACGTAAAAATGTTATTCCCAAATCATTGCTTGATCAACAGAAAATAAATGAACCTATCTCTACAATTATGTGTAACGGGGTAGGTCTTAATGGGCTTTATGGATCTATATTGATTAGGAAGAATAAATGATGAAATCAGCAGTTATTTTTCCTGGACAAGGGTCTCAAACGGCTGGAATGGGGCGGAAATTTTTAAAAATTCCTAAAGTATTTAACATTATTGATGAATGCTCATCTATATCAAATATGCCTCTACGTGATTATATTCTAAACTATTCTGATAAAGAATTGAGGCTTACTAATCATGCTCAACCAGCTATTTTTGCATTATCAATAGGTATATATAACTACCTAATTGATGAAGGGATACAACCTAGTTATTTCGCTGGTCATAGTTTAGGCCATTTTTCAGCTTTGGTTGCTTCAGGGAGTATTGATCTATCTACTGGAATTAAGGTTGTTGCTGAACGAGGTCGCTTAATGGCGAAAGTCTCTGGTTTTATGGGAGTTACTCAAAACTTATCTGCTGATATTATCTCTCAAGCATTAGATGAATCTGAGTTGCCTCTTTGGGTTGCTAATCAAAATTTAGCAGATCAAATTATAGTTTCAGGGTGTAAAAATAATTTAGACTCAGCAAAAAAAATAATTGAAACTTTAGGCGGTAAATTTACACTGCTAAATGTCTCAGGTGCTTTTCATTCGCCAATATTAAGAGATGAATCTGAAACTTTCTCAAAATTAATTGAATCTATAGAAATTAATGATCCATCTATGCCAATTATTTGTAACTCTACTGGTATATTGCTCAATAGCAATATAGATATTCGTGAGAATTTAAAAAAACATATGATAGGGCTTGTCAATTGGGTCGAAGTAATGGACAGACTTTTAAGTGAAGGTGTATCGCAATGTATAGAGTCCGGTCCCGGAAAAGTTCTAACCGGTTTATTCATTCGACATAACCGGTCAATGAAGATTATGAATACAACATCATTAAGTTTAATATCCCATGCTATTAACAGTGAAAAAAAATTAATAGAGGAGGCTGTATGATTCCAATTAAAAATAATACAGAAATTGTAATTACTGGAGTTGGCGTAGTAAATGCAATCTCAAATAATTTTAATGAATTCATATCGTCTATGAAGCAAGGTGAGTGTGGTTTGAGCACAATTACTGAGTTTAGTACAAATGGATTAAGAAATGTTAATGCCTGTGGTTCAGTAAACTTTAACCCTAAAGTTGTATATGACAAATATAATGGACGTCATAGAAAAATGGAAAGGAGTTCTGAGTTAGTAATGTCCGCTTATTTTGAAGCATTAGCAATGTCAGGGTTAAATGTTAAAAAAGTCTCCCCTGATAAAGGGGCTGTTGTTTTAGGGTCTACTTTAGGTGGAGCATTAGCTGGACAACAATATTATAAAGATGTGAAATCTAATAAACATAGACCTAGTAAACTTCGTGATTATTCTATGCACTCTCCAGGATATAGAATTTGCATTGATAGTGGGTTTCTTGGACCAAATTTATTGTTTTCAAGTGCATGTACTTCTTCAAACCAAGCGCTAGCGTCAGCCATCGATTTGATATCGTATGGTAAATCAGAAGTCGTAATAGCTGGAGGATTTGATGTGCTCTCAGAAGTTTCTTGCTCTGGTTTTAGCGCTATGCGTAACGTGTCTCCTAATATTTGTAGCCCATTTGATGTCGATAGACAGGGATTAATGTTAGGAGAAGGGAGCGCTATCTTAATTATTGAATCTAGTGAGTCTGCAAGAAAAAGAGGAGCTAAAGTTTTAGCAACTTTGAAAGGTTATGGTGTGACATCTGATGCATTCCATATGACTGCACCAGATTCAAAAGCTGCTGGCCCAATTGAATGTATGAAGAAAGCTATTTTAGGTTATGAAGATGACGTTGATCTTATTGTTACGCATGGAACAGGCACAATTCATAATGATAAAATTGAAGCTAAAGCTATTCACAATGTGTTTGGACAAAGAGGAAAGAGTATAGCCTGTACCTCAATTAAATCTATGGTAGGCCATACTTTGGGAGCTGCCGGCGCTATGAATGCAATTGCTGCAATTGCAGGAGGGGTTGGAGGTTTTATCCCTCCTACTGTTAACTTTAAGTCAGCAGAAAAGTCTCATGCTTTATCCTGTTCTGGTAAGTTAAGAAGTATCAAACCAAAGTTAGCTTTATCCAATACCCTAGGATTTGGTGGCGTCAATTGTAGTATATTAATTGGATTGAATTGAGAGGAATATGTGTAAAGTGAAAAGGAATTTTAATATAAAGGAAATCAAAGCAATAATACCACATAGATATCCTTTTTTAATGATTGATAAGATTGAAGATAGTGGTCCCAATTTTGCTATTGGAATAAAAAACGTTTCAATAAATGAGCCATATTTTGATGGACATTTTCCTGATAACCCTATTGTACCTGGCGTTTTAATTACTGAGTCGATACTTCAGACAACAGCTTTTATAGGTTTTGAGAAAGCTAAGAATGAAAGAGATGTGAAAAAACATTTTTTTTGTGCTGGGTTTAATATGAAGTTTAATTACCCTGTTATTCCAGGAGATAGATTGAGAATAGAGGTTAAATTAATCCGACATCTAAATAATATAATTAAGGTTAAGGCTGTAGTTAAAAATGAAAAGGAAACAGTTGCCTTAGGCGACTTAAATTTAGTTACTGTTGATGATAAGGATAGTTATGAGTGATTTTTTAGTTAAATTAAATTGTAATAATATATTAGTAATATTAGTTTTGTTTGTTTTTGGCTTAAATTCAAGTTTTGTACACTCTAGTGAATTTGATAATGAATTAGCTTTGAAAAAAGCAATAGCCCTCCATGAAAATGGTGTGAATGGTGTAAATGGAGCTGCAGAGAGTGCTACTGAAATACTTTTAGACATTATCAAGAGTAACCCAAAAAATAGCTTGGCTACAGTGTACCTAGGCAGCGCATATACGCTTATTGCAAGGGATGCAGATAATGTCGTTAATAAGGTCCGTTACTCTAATCGAGGAATTCGTTATTTGGATTTAGCATTGGAAATATCGCCTGAAAATTTTTATGTTCGACTTATTCGTGCAAAAGTTAATAGTAGTTTACCAAAAATGTTTCATCGTCATGAAAAAGCTACTGAAGATATGTTAAAACTTGATGATTTATATTGGTCAAATGGGTCAAATGGGTCAAAAAGTATGGCTGTATCAATGATTAGTATTTACGAACAGTTAATTGATAGAGCACCTGATAAAGGTCCTTGGAAAACTAGGTTAAATAAAACAAAAAAAGATAGTAGAGGTTAATGTTATGAGTTCTATTTCGATGAAATCAGTTAGTAAAAAATATTCTTCAGGCGATTCTAATCAAGAGGTCTTGAAAAACGTAAGCCTTGAAATAAATCAAGCTGAATTTACTGTTATATCAGGACCTTCAGGTAGCGGAAAAAGTACATTATTAAATTTAATTGGAGCATTAGATAATCCTGATTCAGGAGAAATAAAAATTGATGGCATTGAAATAAACAGTTTAAATGATAAAGAAAAAGCTAAACTGAGAAATGAAAAAATTGGTTTTATATTTCAATCTTTTCATTTAATCCCTGTTTTAACTGCCTGTGAGAACGTTGCTTGGCCTCTTTATTTAAAAGGGGTTTCCAGAAAAGAGCGAATGCAAAAAGCTAGAGAGCTTCTTTCATTAATTGGATTATCTTCACATATGAATAAGCCCCCAAGCCAGCTTTCAGGAGGGCAAAAACAACGAGTAGCTATAGCCCGAGCATTAATTTGTGAACCAAGTATCATTTTGGCTGATGAGCCCACTGCTAATTTAGATCGAAGTACAGGTTTAGAAATAATGTCTTTGTTAACAAAGTTAAATAATGAAAATCGAGTCACATTCATTTTTTCTACGCATGACGACATGGTTACTTCATATGCAAAAAGGCAGTTATTCCTTGAAAATGGAAATTTAATGGAAAAAAGCACTGAGTCAAATAAATTTAAAGAGGCATGTAATGCTTGATCTCATCCTTTTGGCGATAAGAAATATTTTTCGCAACACCCAACGATCTATAATCACTATTTTGTCAATTACTATCGGGTTTTCTGCTATGGCATCCTTTGGTGGTTTTATTCAATTTTCTTTTGAAGGGCTTCGAGAAACAACAATTCGAACTCAACTTGGACATGTTCAGATATACAGTGATGGCTATTGGGAAAAAAGAGTTTCTGATCCAGCATCAGTATTAATGGATAATTCAGATGAAGTTAAGGAAATATTAGGTGATATCCCCGGAATTTCAGTAATAACGCATAGACTCCCTTTTTCTGGTCTTGCAAGCGTCGGGCGTTCAACTGTAAATGTTTCAGTGATTGGTATTGCCCCTGAATTGGAAGAAGAATTTTCAGATTTTGAAACAATAATAGATGGTAGGAGTTTAAGGCCAGGAGATAAAGATGCGGGCGTTATTGGCGAGGAGCTTCAAAAAGGAATTGGAGCTAAAATAGGTGATTGGGTCACAATTATGACAAGCTCAATTGATGGTGTAATTAATGCTGTTGATTTTCAGGTTGTAGGAATTGTTAGTACTGGATCTAAGGAATATGACAGTGTTTTTGTTAAAATCTCAATTGATTTAGCCCAACGAGCTTTAGAAACAAATAAAGTTGAGAGAGTGATTGTATTACTTGATGATACTAATGATTTAACAGATATATTACCAATAATAAAAAGTAAATTAAAAAATCTGGATGAAAATTTTCAAATTAGAACCTGGGTAGAACTAGCTGGTTATTATAATGCAGTAGTATCTTTATACACTGGCATCTTTAATGTATTCACGTTTATTGTCGGTGTTGTTGTAATGTTTTCAGTTGCAAATACTATGACTATGGCAGTTTTCGAGAGGACATCTGAAATTGGTGCATTGAGAGCTATCGGCGCTAGTAGAGCTACCCTAATCCATATGTTTCTTTGGGAAGGGCTTGGGATTGGGTTAATTGGAGGATTATGTGGGGTTGGCTTGAGCTACTTTATAGCATATTTTCTAGAGCTTATTGGTGGGATACCTATGCCTCCACCACCCTCTATGTCAGAAGGTTATCAAGCATATTTAAATATAACAAATGACGTTTTAATTAAATGCTTTCTTGTCTCTATTTTTGCTGCTTTAATCTCATCATTATATCCAGCGTACACGGCATCTCGGATTAACATTGTTAAGGCTCTTCAAAAATGATTAAAACACTAAATATAATTAAAGCTACAAGTATATTTTCTTTGTTACTTTTGAGTACTTTATTGTTTTCTAATGATATTTTAAATGAAGTCGATGAAATACGATCACCAGGTAGTGACTTCTCATTTAATATAAATTTGTTAGCTTCAGATGGCAATATGTTAGAAATGGCTGTTCTTGTAAAAGATAAGTCAAAAAGTTTAGTGAGATACACAAAGCCTGAACGTAGCTCCGGGCGTACTATTTTATTTGTTGGACGAAATATGTGGATATATATACCTGGCTCTAGGCGTGCAATCCGAATTTCTCCACAACAACAAATTATGGGGGGTATTTCAAGTGCAGATATTGCAAGAACAGTATATTCACTTGATTATTCTGTTGAGGGTATTGAAAATATTTTATCCGAAAAAAAATTAAATATGAAAAAGCTAACTCTAGTTCGTAAAACTAAAGGCGCTGCATATGAAAAAATTCATCTTTTCTTAGGTGATGAAAATAGACCTATTAAAGCTTTGTTTTTCTCTTCGAATGGGCAAAGAATTTTGAAAACTGCTTATTTTGAAGGTTATGAAAATATTATAGGAAAGCTTCGGCCTACAATTCTAAAAATAATTGATCACATGAATGATGATGAAGTTATAAAAATAACCTATTCAGATTTTAAAATGGTCACGACACCTGAGAAATATTTTCAATCATCTTATTTAAAAAGATTGAAGTGATGAAAAATATTTATTATTTATGTGTTTTTTTTCTTGTAATTAAAAATGATTGTTTATATGCAGTAGAGAGTGAATGGAGTCACTCTTTTAATGCAATTTCAGATTTTAGAATTGTTAATGATTTATATGAAACTAATCCACTTGTAACTGAGGATGCTATTTCAAATAAAAATTCTAATACTGAAAGTAGTACTTCACGATTAAACTTAGAGTCGTGGAATGATAAAACTAATGTGAGTACTCAAATCAGATTTAAATATGAAAATAATCAAGTCGATAATGTTAATTCTGAAACAGAAATAGATGAATTTTTTGGAGAATATGAATTTACGGATGAGCTTTTTATATTCGCAGGCCGTAGAAATATTGTTTTAGGTCAATCGTATGGAATTAACCCAATCGATGTTTTTTCAGATTATAGCTTATTAGATAGATCATTAAATAGTAGTCGAAAGCGTATTGAATATCCCGGTCAAGATATGCTCGGATTTGAAAATCTTTATGATGAAGGTTCTACTATTAGTGGATACATAGCTCCAAAAATTTCATTTAGTAACAATGAGCGTGATCAAGCTTTATTATCAAAAAGTATGTTCCTTTCGGAATTTAATTCCGACTTTTCTATTTTAGGTTTTATAGATGAAAGGTCAGGTTTAGGGTTTTCATTTACAAAACCACAGGAAAAAGCCAGCCTCTTTTATGCTGATGTTTCTTTACGGGAAGGCAGAGATCGAGCTTTGATCAGAGCCGATACTAGTAGCAGTGTTGAAGGTGATTTTTTAACTATTGAAGGAGATCAAAAAAAATTGTACTTAGAGTCTAATGTAGGTTTTAGTTACGCATTTCATACAGGTGGAACTTTTAATATTGAATATTATTTCAATCAAAATGGGTATACCAACCCTGAATGGCTCCAAATAAAGGGTTTGATTTTAACTAATTCAAATAATGTTGCTAATGGCGTTGATATAGATCAATCAGAATCTAACTTGAATAGCTTGAATTCTTACTTGACTTACGAGGTATTAAGGAGAGAGTATGTTTTTATGCGTTATTTCTCTTCTTTTATTTTTGATGAAGATTCTAATTTTGAAACTACAGTTTTTCATAGTTTAGAAGATGGAAGTGGTTCATTAAGTGTTAGGTTAGAGAAAAGTTTAATCTCTGATTTGTTAATAGGTTTATATTTAAACTCTAATTATGGTAATTCTTATGATGAGTTCAAATTGCGTGCAAATCAATTTCAGGGTGTTGCTTATGCTACCTATCATTTCTAATAGGGATTGTTTTATTTTTAGTAGTGATAAATCATCATTAGATAATCCATATAAAATATTTTTCAACAAAAAAAATAACACGTTTATTAAAAGCTATTTTTCTTTAAATAAAAGTTTTTATCCTTCGAGTAATGAAGTTTTCTTGTATGTTTTTGATATGAGAAAGTCTATTTCTGATTTGAATGAAAATATAGAAATACTTTCTGATGAGGAAAGGTTGAAAGCATTAAGATATAGGAATAGTTTTAAAAAAGAAAGATTTATTGCTGCTCGCTCAACTTTGAGGAGAATGTTTTCCAATTTTTTAAATTTAGATCCTAAAGAAATTGATATATATATAGAAAAAGAAGGGAGGCCATTAATAAGTAATAATGACGGTCTTTATTTTAGTATTTCATACTGTGACTCTAGTTTTGTAATTGTGGTTACTAGAAGATATGGAACAGGTGTTGATATTCAAAAATTTTCTTCAAAAAAAAATCATGCATTTAATAAAATTTTTAATTTTGAAGAAAAAATAAAACTAAAAGAAGAGCTGGTTTGGACTAGAATGGAAGCGATAGGCAAAATGAATGGCCAAGGTTTAAACGCTGGTCTCCGTAATCTTTATTTTATGGCAACAGATTGTAAAGAAAATTTCACGAATAGTAGAGGGTGCTTTTTCGATTTTAAAATTAGCAGAAGAATTTACGGTTCGTTTTTTATGCGCTAGTTAAAACTTTAAAATTACTTGTTTAAGATAGCTACCTTAAACTTTTCCTTGTATTGTTCACCTGCCATTTTTGTCTCATCTTTAGGGTGCCTGCGATTAAGTCAGGTTACTCGCCGGTTTAAACTAAAAACAGCTATATGACGTATTTTCAGCTAATTTGTTTCCCCCTAAATTCAGATAATAAGTGCGACACTGCAAATTAGGTGTAGAAGAAGCCAACTGCTGAAGTTGGTACACTTCTTCTTACCACAGAACAAAGCAGTACTAACATGAATTATCAGCAGTTGACCGAAGGCAAAAGATATCAGATTTCAGTGCTTTTAG
>Ga0105359_10003942_pt1 | contig 11994 bp, 10 predicted proteins | sample GOMGulsemesocosm_6_FD_83659 | JGI IMG/M metagenome (GOLD analysis project Ga0105359, IMG submission 83659) | Methane-oxidizing microbial communities from mesocosms in the Gulf of Mexico - GOM8C Gulf of Mexico | ecosystem: Environmental > Aquatic > Marine > Cold seeps | place: Gulf of Mexico... | reverse complement strand
TTGCTAATTCTAGGGTCGAATTAGCTGGGCAAGTCTATTGGGCGGTAAAACCCCACTCATCTCGATGTACTTATACGTCCATGGAACTAATTAATAGTTGGTATAAGTAAGCCGTTAATCGGACTACGTTGGCTGAAATTCATTCAACCTGTTATCGAGGCGCGCATTATACAGACATTTGAACTATAGGCAAGTAGTTTATAATATAACATCTTGATAGAGGTTGGAGTATTTTACTTTATGAGAATCAAATAAAAATTTTCTTAGCGACTCTCTTCCTGTTTGAAGCTCTTTAAATTTAGCCGCTACAACATCTTTTTCGTGTCGAACTAGGTCAAGCTCAAGTTTAACTGGCTTTTCGCCCGCCAAACTCATTTCCAAAAAGCTTAAGGGCTGAAAATCTACATCCTCACTATCTACCCTAGGTATTTTTAACGTTAATCCCGTAGCTGAAATTGACAAAACTTCAATTTTTCTATCATGAAACACATCAACAAGCGCTACATTTTGAGGAGTATTCATCCGCCAACTACGTTCATTACCATTGACATCAATGATTTCAGGAGTACCTAACTTAGGTGAAAAATCACCTTGTTCATTAAAAGCGAGAGTTGTAGGAAACCATAATTGATAATGGCTAATTTCAGCGAGTAGAGTTAATTTACTAGCCGATAAAACCTGATGCAAAGACTGAGGAATACTGGTTTGCACACTCAGTCGGAGATCTGTTTCCTCAACCATACAGTCTGTTGGTTTTTCGGTAAAAACGTTACTAAAAAAATCTAGTTCTTCCGTTGAGAATTCCATTTTAAAGCCACACCAATTGTTATCATTAAGTTAATGATGATAACAAAGGCGCAACAACAGTGCAATTTTCAAACTATAACGGTTTATTTTTACAACCAAAAAGGTCTTAACAAACAAATTATTAAAGCCTTATTCCTCACCACCATTGAGTATATCAGCAAAGTTTTCTAATTTATCGAGTGCTAAGCCATGAATGGATTTTCTTGGATAACGTCCTGTTCGGCTAATTGTACCAGCTTCCACCTTCATGAGTATTTCCAGCGCTTGATCAATATTTTCAACAGCATGAATAGCAAACTCTCCACGGGAGACTGCCTCAATTACTTCATTATTTAGCATAAGGTTTATCACATTGGTTTTAGGGATAATTACGCCTTGTGTTCCTGTTAAACCTTTGTCTTGGCACAATTGGAAAAAGCCTTCAACTTTTTCATTAACACCACCAATAGACTGTACTTCACCGTGCTGATTTATCGAGCCTGTTATCGCCAAACTTTGATCAATTGGTAATAAAGTAATTGCTGATATTAACGCACAAAGCTCAGCCATAGAGGCGCTATCTCCATCAATATGCCCATAAGATTGTTCTATAGCAATATTGGCTGAAATAGTAACTGGGAAAGTTTGCCCATATTTATGACCCAAGTAACCAGTTAAAAGCAATACACCTTTTGAATGAATTGATTTCCCTAAATCTACTTCCCGTTCAATATCGGTAACCCCTTCACTACCTGCATATACTGTCGCAGTTATACGGGCAGGTGTACCAAAAACGCTATCACCTATTTCAAGTACAGTTAAACCATTCACTTTACCAATAAACTTGCCCTCTGTGCTTATCAAGACTTGCTGCTCTTTGATCTCGCTTAGCCAAGTTTCGCTTAATCGGCCAATACGGCGTTTTTTTGCCGCTTGTGCCAAGGCAATATGTTGAGCAGTTAGCGGTCCTTCAGCGCCTTCTTTTTGCCAACAATAATTCGCTTCATCAAGTAAGTCATTTACTTGCACAATATTGGCTGAGACTTTCTCTTTATGCTCGCCACGTCGAAGGGCGTAACGAACTAACTCTAACACCGCCTCATCGCTAACCTCTGGATAATTATGTTTATCCGCACGTTGCCTAATTAACTGGCCAAAAGCGATTAAGTTACTATCTGTTTTCTCTAAGTGTCGATCAAAATCAGCTAAGACTCTAAATAGCTCTGTAAATTCTTGATCATAGTCTTGCAAGGTATAATAAATTTCAGCATCACCGAGTAAAATGACTTTAACCTGCAACGGAATTTTTTCTGGTTGTAAACTATAACCACTCGGTTGACTATATTCAGAATAAGGATTTTCAATAGTGATTTGCTGTGTTTTTAACGCCAGTTTCAAGCGTGACCATACCATAGGTTGAGTCAAGACTTTATCTGCATCAAGGAGTAAATAACCACCATTGGCTTTATGCAATGCACCAGGTCTAATCAAACGATAACTGGTATAACTGCTGCCTTGAAAGCTAGCAAAATCAACATGACCAAACAGGTTTTGATAGGTCGGGTTTTGTTCATAGACTACAGGGGCACCTTGGCTATCATCACGGGGAACCAGTAAATTAGGTAAAAAACGTTCAACCATTAATTTACGTAGCTCTTTATCTGTTGGTGTATCATCTGATTCTGTGACTAATGTTTCTAGAACAGCATCAACAACATGGCTTTTAACTTTGCTTAAGTATTTTAATACCCCTTCATTATTACTAAATTCCTTCTCTAATTCCGTTAAATAAGGTTTGATGCCCTGCTCTGCGGTGTCATTTTTTAAGTTTCTCAGTTGGTCAAAAGAAAGTCGCTTCCACAGTGGTAATTCTAATAACTGCTCTGCAAGAACACTTTCTAGTTCACTTAATACCTTATAGAATTTTGTTCGTTCGCCTTCAGCTAAATTAGCAAATTCTTTATCATTTAATGGTTTACCGTCGACTAATGGCGAAAAACCTACTTCACCATTTTCTTCATATAAAACTACATTCTCTTTTAAGGCTATTTCTTCAACAGCAGAGATCGCTTGATCGTATTTCTGATTAAACTCGCGATCGATTGCTGATTTTTGCCTTTGATAACCGGGGTTATCAAAAATCTCAGGGAATAAACTAAGTAAGCCATCAATAAATTTATTCATACTCGCTAATAGCTGCTTACCTTCACTTGGTTTAACAGACAAGGTAAGTGGAATATGGCTTTCATCAAAGTTATTGGTATAGCACCATTCATCTGGTGCTGTTTGAGCAGTTGCTAGAGAGGTTAGCATTTGTTTGATTAATGTCTGTCTTCCTGTGCCATGTTCGCCAAGAGCAAAAACATTAAAGCCAATGGCTGACATTGACAAACCAAATTCTAATGCCTCCTTAGCGCGTTCATGGCCAACAAATTCCTGTGGCCCTATGATGGCTTTTTTATTTGTCCGACGCTTATTATTGGAAAACAATGAGGCAGATAAAGGAGAAGTAAGTGCGTCGACATCTAGGTTAGTTTTTTCGGCAAGGTAAGCAAGAGGTTTGGTCATATAAATCCTTTAAGCTCGTTATAAGATAACGAGTGTAATAAATAAAGTATCAAGGCTAGCGTTTCTATATAACGCTTCTAATATAGTTTTCAATAATTGGGTGTTAGTTTACTTGCTAATATTTTATCAACAAGTTGATAAAGATGAATTAAAACTAACTGAAATTGATGATGTTAAGGGTTTAACGGTAGACGGACAAAGTCACTAGAACCACAATGCACACAGTTACTGATTTTACTAAAATGCATAATAGTCAGCTTTTCATCACACTCTTCGCATTGTAACTCACCAAAACCAATGAAGTCGCCAGTTTTATAGAGTCCATCATGGTTGAAATCATCAACAAGTTCAGCCCATTCAACTTGCGATTTATCTGTCATCTTCGCCAAGTTATCCCATAGGGCCTCGTTTAATAAACCCAAGTAAACTGAATGCTTAGCTTGTGTTCTATTAAGTTGATAAAAATCATGAAGATCATATTTTAAATTTTCGGCAAATTGCTGTAACTTTTCTTCAGACATTGCCTCTGCAGCCCCAGCATACAATTTAGCTTGTTTAACAAATTCATCAATATGGGGCTTTTGCTGACGCTTAACGTCGACAAGCCAACTATTGAGCTTTTGATAAATATCAGCAAAGTAATCATTTTGTTGTGACATGGCTATTTCCCCTTGGAGTGTTATACCAACCTCATTAAATTATTGCCCATTTGTGCTGGTTAAAATATGCCTAATCTGTGTTGCTCTCAATCCCAATATCCAGCTATTGGTCAATCGAGTGCCTTACTTGGATATATTTTCCCTGTGCACAACAAGATCACAAACTTAATGGCATTGGTATTCTTTAACTATATACCCAAGCCACATGAAGATACAGGGCTCAGCGAGAATTAAAAAGTAGCTTTAGTAAAGGCTTAACTAAAAGTTTAACTAAAGTAAAAGTTAAAAATTAAGCTTGTTTATAATTAATTATACTTGTTGTTACCCAGCTAGATAAGGTATTCTACTGCGATAATCTAACATCGATTTACTCACTATCTGTGAAACTTTACATCGCTTAGCGGTTAAGTCGGTAACACCTTAAAAGCATTAGAGAAAACCTTAATGGAAGCCATTTACAATCCCCAAGCGATAGAAGCAACAGTACAAAAATTTTGGACTGATAACAACACCTTTCAAGCAATTGAAAACCCAGACAAAGAAAAGTTTTATTGCTTAGCTATGTTCCCTTACCCAAGTGGTCGATTACATATGGGTCATGTACGTAACTACAGCTTGGGTGATGTTATCTCTCGCTACCAACGTATGCAGGGCAAAAATGTAATGCAACCTATGGGTTGGGATGCTTTTGGTTTACCTGCTGAAAATGCTGCCATAAAGAATAATACTGCACCAGGTAACTGGACTTACCAAAATATTGATTACATGCGTAACCAGTTACAATCGCTAGGTTTTGGTTATGATTGGGGCCGTGAATTAGCCACATGTAAAAAAGATTACTACCGCTGGGAGCAATGGTTTTTCACTAAGCTTTATGAAAAAGGTTTAGTTTATAAGAAAAATGCTACGGTTAACTGGGATCCTGTTGATCAAACCGTATTAGCAAATGAGCAAGTTATCGATGGTCGCGGTTGGCGCTCAGGTGCAAAGGTTGAGCGTAAAGAAATCCCACAGTGGTTTATCAAAATTACCGCTTATGCTGAAGAGTTACTTAATGATTTAGACCAATTAACAGAATGGCCTGAACAAGTAAAAACTATGCAACGTAACTGGATTGGTCGCTCACAAGGTGTTGAGATGACTTTTGAGGTTAGCGATTCAGATGAAAAATTTGATATCTATACCACTCGCCCTGATACCTTGATGGGTGTTACTTATGTTGCACTTGCTGCACAGCATCCACTAGCATTAGCTGCCGCAAAAAATAATACTGACTTAGCTGCCTTTATTGAAGAATGTAAAAGCAGTAAAACCACTGAAGCCGATATGGCAGCAATGGAAAAGAAAGGTGTTGATACCGGCCTTAAAGCGATTCACCCTCTTACCGGTGAATTAGTACCTGTATGGGCAGCTAACTTTGTCTTAATGGATTACGGCTCAGGCGCAGTTATGTCTGTACCAGGTCATGACCAACGTGATTATGAATTTGCCACTAAATACGGTTTAGCGATTAAACAAGTTATTGCTGGTCAAGAAGGCGATGATATTAATAATGCCGCTATCACTGAAAAATCAACCTTGGTTAACTCTGGTGAATTTGACGGTTTAGATTTTGAACAAGCTTTTACAGCAATTAGCGATAAGTTAACTAACGAAGGCAAAGGTAAAATAACTACTAACTACCGCCTACGTGACTGGGGTGTTTCACGCCAACGTTATTGGGGTACACCAATCCCAATGATTAACCTTGCTAATGGTGAGTCAGTTCCTGTTCCAGAAAATGAATTACCGGTAGTATTGCCTGAAGATGTGGTAATGAATGGCACTACGTCACCGATTAAAGATGATCCTGAGTGGGCAAAAACCACTTATAACGGTGAAGAAGCATTACGCGAAACAGATACTTTCGACACCTTTATGGAGTCTTCATGGTATTACGCACGTTACTGTTCACCAAATGATGATACTCAAATGCTTGATCCTGCCAAAGCAAACTACTGGTTGCCGGTAGATCAATATATTGGCGGCATTGAACATGCTATTTTACATTTACTATACTCGCGCTTTTTCCATAAATTATTACGCGATGTTGGCTTAGTAGAATGTGATGAACCATTTAAGAAGCTTCTATGTCAAGGCATGGTATTAGCAGACACTTATTACCGTGAAGCTGACAACGGCGCACAAGAATGGATTGCACCAAGTGACGTTACCTCTGAACGTGACGAGAAGGGAAATGTTATTTCTTCTATCAGTAAAATAGATGGCCAACCTGTGCTTTCTGCTGGTATGAGCAAAATGTCTAAATCAAAAAACAACGGTATTGACCCACAAGAAGTTATTGAAAAATACGGCGCTGATACCGTGCGTTTATTTATCATGTTTACTTCACCACCAGAGCAGACATTAGAATGGTCTGATGCTGGTGTTGAAGGTGCACACCGTTTTGTTAAGCGTGTTTATAAGTTAAGTAATGATTTTGTTGAAAGCACTAAAGGTTTAACCGTTGCTAACCCTACAGAGTTAAAATTAAACGCTGACCAGAAGAAGTTACGTCGAGAACTGCATAAAACGATTGCTAAGGTTACTGATGATATAGGTCGTCGTAATACCTTTAATACCGCTATTGCTGCCATCATGGAATTAATGAATCACTTGGGCAAAGCTAAATTAAACAGTGATGAAGATAAAGCCGTAATGCAAGAAGCTGTTCGTGCAGTGGTATTAATGTTAACACCAATCACTCCACATCTATGTCATCACCTATGGCAAGCTGTTGGTGGAAGTGATATGAATGTAGAAGATGCACCTTGGCCAGTTGTTGATGACAGCGCAATGGTTGAAGATGAGAAGTTAATTATCGTTCAAGTAAATGGCAAGTTACGCGCCAAAATTACTGTTGCCGCTGATGCAAATAAAGAAGATGTTGAAGCTTTGGGCTTAAATGACGAAAGCGTATTGAAATTTACTGATGGAAATACCATACGCAAAGTGATTTATATCCCAGGTAAATTGCTTAACATTGTGGCGAACTAAGCCGTTTTGTCATTAATAACTAAAAGCAGAGCGTGGCTAAAAACCACACTCGTCGCACTGTTAACCACAAGTATATTAACTGCTTGTGGGTTTCAGTTACGTGGCGATTATTTACTTGATGATGACTTACAAACACTGTATCTCAGCTCAAGTGATGTACACGGTGAATTAACTCGCTTGGTTAGGCTCAGTTTGACACGTAACCAAGTAAAGGTATTAAAAAGCTCTCAAACAGATATACCTGAATTACGTATTATTTCTGATAAGTTAGATAGGCGCACCCTATCGTTATTTTCTAACGGTCAGGTTGCTGAATATGAACTAATTTATTTAGTCAATTATCAAGTACGTTTCACTGGTGAAGATGCTCAAGACTTTAGCTTTGAACTTTATCGCGATTATCAAGATGACCCCAACCTTGCATTAGCAAAAAGTAGGGAACTGTCTTTATTATTAAGTGAAATGAGAACCGCTGCTGCAGATAAAATATTACGTGATTTAGCAAGGATACAACGCTAAGTTATATTGAAACTGGCGAGTGTCATACGGGCTATTATTGGGATTATGTTATCAATTCATGATCCCAATAATTGGCTTGTTGTGCTGAAAACAAAATCCGAGCTCCCCCTATTAATAAGCCAAGTAAAAGGTCTTCATGAAAATTTATCATAACCAACTAAGCAAAACCCTACAGCAAGGTTTCAAGCCGGTTTGGTTAGTTTTTGGTGATGAACCTTGGCAAAAAAACAATAGCTTAGCTGCGATTAAAGACCATGCAAAACAACAAGGTTTTAGTGAAGTTATTCGCTTTAGCACTGACGCAGGTTTTGATTGGCAACAGTTGCTCGATGAATATCAATCATTAAGTCTTTTTGCTAGCCAACGTATTATTGAAGTTGAATTAACAACAGTAAAAGTTGGAGATGCGGGCAATAAAGCTCTACTAGCTTTAGCGGAGCGATTAGAGCAAGACCTCAACAGTAACCATGCGCCTCAGGACGTTATATTTATATTCTATGGCGCCAAACTTGATGGGCCTAGCGCTAACCGTAAATGGTTCAAAAGCCTCACTCAGTTAGGCTGTTATTTGCCTTTATATGATGTTGAACTAAAGTCCATGCCTCAATGGCTGAATAACCAAGCAAGACAATTGCAACTCAATATATCCCCCGAATTAAATGCCCTACTTATTGAGTTATTTGAAGGTAATTTACTTGCCCTAGCTCAAGAGTTAGAAAAGCTTGCTTTATTATTTGGCACGCAACCTATTAGCATTGAACAAGCTGAGCCTTTAATACTAAAGCAAGCAAAGTTTAACCCATTTCAAGTTATAGATGCCCTATTACAAGGAGACTGCGCTAAGTGTATAACTATGCTTGATCAACTCCAACAAGAAGGCATGGCACCAGCCCAACTCATTTGGGTATTTCATAAAGAAATAAGCCAACTATATGCTATGTTAAATCAATTATCCCAAGGCGAAAGCATTGCTAATATTTATAAACAATATCGTATTTGGGATAAACGTAAACCTTTATATCAGCATGCCTTAACACATATAAAGCTTGATAATGTAAAACGTGCTATGGCACGTATTGCCGATATAGACTTATTGAGTAAAACAAGTAGTGAGTTTAATATTTATATTTTATTGGCCGACTTGTGTATCACCTTATATCATGGCGAGAAAACGGCGCCCCTTAGTCTTAACTACGGCTAGCAGAAAAATACTATCTTGGTGAGTAACAAAATGACCATAACAAAGCTTGGACCAGCCATAGGTATATTAGGCGGTACTTTTGACCCTATTCACTTAGGGCATACTCAATCAGCACAGGCTGTTGCTAACGAGCTTGGCTTAACGAGTGTGTTTTTAATACCTGCTCATATTTCTCCTCATAAAACTTCTTCAGATTTAGTACCTCATGCAACAGCACAGCAACGTGCGGCTATGGTTGAGCTTGCTTGTCAACAAAACTCACTCTTTTCCTGTGATACTCGAGAATTACAGCGCGCTGGCCACTCGTACACTGTCGATACGTTAAAAGAGTTAAAGCTACAATATCCAAATCAACCTCTCTATTTTATTATTGGTATGGACTCGCTGATGAGTTTTACTCGCTGGCACCAATACCAAGAAATATTAAGTCTGTGTCATTTAATCGTTAATACTCGCCCTAATTACCCTATTGAGCAGTTAAATAGCGAAACAGAGACATTACTCCAAAAATATCAAACAACCGATAGTTCACAATTATCACGTCTTGAATCTGGCTCTATTTATTTAGCGAAAGCGAAGTTTTTTAACATCTCATCCACTGAAATACGTCACGCTTTAGCGCAACAGCAAAACGGTCATCAACAGCTTTTGCCAACAATTTCAGATTTTATTCACAAAAATAAGCTTTACCGTTAACCCTACGCGTAAAAAGTGTTAATATTGCACTATTATTTATTGTGCTGATAAAATAGCACATCAAAAGTTACGATTAACGATAGGAATAGTCCCTTGCAAACTGAACAACTTAAAGCATTTGTCATTGAGAAACTTGAAGACATGAAAGGCCGCGACATAATTGCCCTTAATATTAGCGACAAAGCAAGCTTTGCTGATTACATGATTATTTCTTCAGGTAACTCTAATCGCCACGTAAAATCTATCGCTCAATCAGTTGGTATGGAATGCCGTGCTGAAGGTCATGAGCCACGTGGTATGGAAGGTAATGATGTTGGTGAGTGGGCATTAGTCGACTTAGGCGATATTATCGTTCATGTGATGACTGATGAACAACGAGATAAATATAACCTTGAACAGCTTTGGGCTGAATAAGTTACTTGTTAACTTATGCTTAGTTAACTTACGAGAGCTGCGCTGGTTTAATTTGCAATAGCGAATTACTGCTTTATCAACCGCCTTGCTCTCGTTACTTTTCTTGCATATTTCGATCTAGCCAATCGCCCTATGGCTTTCCATGATAATAACCAACTAATCAACCTAATCATCAACCTAGTAATCAAAATAGATTTATGAAACTTACCTTATATGCCGTTGGTAGCAAAATGCCAGCATGGGTTAGCCAAGGTTTTGCCGAGTATAGCCGTCGTTTCCCGCGTGACTTAAGTTTTCATTTAGTTGAAATCCCTGCAGGTAAGCGAGGTAAAAATGCTGATATTAACCGTATACTTGCTAAAGAGGGTGAATTGTTGCTTGCCGCCATTCCTAAAGGCAATCGCATTGTAACTTTAGAAGTTGAAGGGCAACCTTGGACGACACCAAAACTTGCTAAACAATTAGAAAACTGGCAACTTGATGGTAGAGATGTTGCTTTACTTGTAGGTGGCCCTGAAGGTTTAGCACCTGCTTGCATTAAAGCTTCAGAGCAAAAATGGTCTTTATCAGCATTAACACTGCCCCACCCAATGGTACGTGTATTGATTGCTGAAAGCCTTTACCGCGCCTGGAGTGTAAATACCAACCACCCATACCATAGAGAATAGCTTTTGTTGATGAATAGCTTAGCCCGACTTTTTGTAACGACATTTACTTTAGATAGAGTTGATATGGATAGAGTCCGCTAATGTCTCCACGTCGTGTTGCTATTCGAAACCAGAGCGCTGAAGCAAATCTCTTTGCTCGTCGTGCCTTCATCGCCTTTGCCGGTGTTTTACTCGTTTTACTTATACTCTTCGCTAATGTATATACTTTGCAGGTAGAGTCTTTCGAAAAATACCAAACCCGTTCCAACTCTAACCGCATTAAACTACTACCTGTAGCACCAAATCGTGGCTTAATCTATGACAGAAATGGGGTATTACTTGCCGATAACAAACCCGTTTATAGTTTAGAAGTGATAGCTGAAGACGTTGACGACATTAGAGCAAGTGTTGAACAAGTTAGTATCTTGCTTAATATCACTAAAGAGCGACAAAATAAATTCTTCAAGTCAATTAAACGAAAGCGCCGTTTCAAACCTGTTGAGTTGCATTCTCGCTTAAGTGATCAACAAGTTGCTTTGTTCTCAGTTAATCAACACAAATTCCCGGGCATTTTTGTCAATGCCCGCTTAAAACGCTACTACCCTTTTTCCGACTTAACCACGCATAACCTTGGTTACGTAGCGCGAATCAATAGAAAAGATGCAAATAAACTAGAGCGAGAAGGCAAATCAGATAATTATGCCGCCACCTATGGCATTGGCAAATTAGGTATTGAAAAATATTATGAAGATATGCTGCATGGCACTATTGGCCATCAAGAGGTTGAAATTAATAACCAAGGTCGCGTGATTCGCACCTTAAATTATACTCCGCCAGTACCCGGAAAAGACTTAACACTAACATTAGATATTGAACTGCAAATGATTGCTAAACGTGCCCTATCCGGCAAGCGTGGTGCAATTGTAGCAATGGATCCACGTACTGGCGGCATTTTAGCTATGTATTCAAATCCTAGTTACGATGGCAATTTATTTGTTCATGGTATTAGTACTAAAAATTATAAAAAGTTACTCGAATCTAAAGATTTACCGCTTATTAATCGCAGTGTACAAGGTTATCCACCTGCTTCTACAGTAAAGCCGTTCTTAGCATTAACTGGCTTAGAGGAAAAGATTGTTACACCAAGCACTACTGTTAATGATCCGGGTTGGTATCAGCTTGAAGGGTTACCCAACAAGTACCGTGACTGGCTGCCTTGGGGCCATGGAAAAGTCAACCTAACCCGAGCAATAGAGCAATCTTGTAACATCTATTTTTATGATCTTGCTTTTAAATTGGGGATCACTAAAATCAGCACCATGATGGAGCGTTTTGGCTTTGGTGATTATACCGGTATTGATATTCATGAGGAAAGTAAGGCTATTATGCCCAGCGTTGCTTGGAAACGAGAACGCTATAATAAGTCTTGGTATACTGGTGAAACCCTTTCTGTCGGTATTGGTCAAAG
>Ga0105359_10003935_pt1 | contig 12006 bp, 11 predicted proteins | sample GOMGulsemesocosm_6_FD_83659 | JGI IMG/M metagenome (GOLD analysis project Ga0105359, IMG submission 83659) | Methane-oxidizing microbial communities from mesocosms in the Gulf of Mexico - GOM8C Gulf of Mexico | ecosystem: Environmental > Aquatic > Marine > Cold seeps | place: Gulf of Mexico... | reverse complement strand
CTTAAAGGTGCGAACTGGACTCAAGTAAAGCAGCAGAGCCAACTTCAAGGCATAGCTGAGGTACATCGACACGATGAAATCACTGAACAAGATCTGACGACTGCATTTCAACGACGCTTATTGGAAACCGAGCGCAAAGATTATTGGAGCCAGTTCGAACAAGGTACCTTAGGAAAACATGCGACCAAACGCTTAGTTGAAGCCGTTGAACACGCACTGGATGGTGATCCTTGTATTGGCCCGAGGCCAGAATTATTTAAAAGCTGGAAGATGCCTAGCTTGTTGGAATACTTACGCCGCTATCCATTTATTAATCAGATTCTTCTGCACTTCTATTTTGACCGCCTAGCCTTAGGTTATGATATTGCTCGTGGTTTTATCCAAGCCCAAGAAGCACTTAATAGTCACATTGCTGCTCTGGCTCCAAGTCCCGAGGCCGCTAAAATCGTACATAAATTAGTCGCTGAAAATAAACATTTAACCCAGCAACGTATTGAAGCCTTACGCGAAAGCTTTCCTGAAATAATCCAGCAATTACAATCTCAGGCAGCGATTCGTTTATTATTAAATCGCGAGCGCAGTATTATTAATCAGTTGTTAAAACAAGCCGTACTGGATGCACCCGAAGCGCAACGCTTACTCGCTGCAGTAGAAAGTCGCATGCAGGCTCTACAAAACATTTCGCTTTTCGATAATGATCAACAACAAAAAATAATCACGCAAATTCCATGGGCCAAAAATCTGAGTCAAAATACGCAAGAAAAACTAGTCGCGATGATTGAGTCTGATTTATTTGAGCAAGGACAAATTATTAGGGAGCAAGGGCAGGCATTAAATAAAATAGGTATCCTTAGTCGTGGCAGTATCAGCATTATTAAAACCGACCAAGTCGGCAGTCAACAAAATACAAAAGGCCCTGGTGAGACTTTTGCCAGTTTGTCACTGCTTACTGGATTAAGCCCTGCTAACTATCAGGCGGAAACCCTCGTCGAAATAATGTGGCTGCCAACAGAGAAACTTAAAATATTAATGAAACAAGAACCTGAGCTTGCTTTTATTTTAGCAAAACTATTGGCCAAATAGTCCCCAATAATGACCGTTAAATACAATCATTGATGAGTTTTATCCCGTACTTTGTTATTCGCCATTTGGCCAACTCAACTTGCATGGATAAAAATAATGAAAAGACTGCGCGTTCATCTAACGGCTTTATTACTACTCTCAGCTCTTATACCCAGCGCTCAAGCTGGTTTTTTTGATCGCTGGAAAAAAGAACCTACTTATGCGAAAACCCAATATCCCATTGTGATGGTTCCTGGCGCTTTTGCCTTTGATAATGCCTTTGGAATACTGGATTATTGGCATGGAATTACCGATGAGTTACGAGAAGAAGGCGCCGACGTATATGTAACAAATCTAAGTTCTCTTGCACTGCATGAAACCCGTGGTGAAGAACTACTGACCAACATAGAAGAAGTTATGGCCATAACAGGCGCAGATAAAGTTAACTTAATTGCCCATAGCCAAGGCGCAACGGCAGCTCGTTATGTTGCAGCCCTCAAACCTGAGTGGATTGCATCCGTTAGCTGTACTCATTGCATGAATGAAGGCACCCATTTTGCCGGTAATGTTGATAGTACTTTTGAAGATGGCACTTTCCTAAAATCGGCTGGAGTCGCATTGATTAGTGGACTATTTAACTTCATTGAATGGGGTTCTGATAAACCTAGCGATGGAGAATACAATAGCGAAGTAACTGCCAAACAAGACGCCAAAGCGTTATTAATTTCTGCCAGCCTAGAAGATTATGATCGTTTTAATGCGCTTTACCCGCAAGCAATGCCTGCAGTAGATTGCAGTGCAATTAATGGTGGCATCAATGGCCATACCGGTGGAGGTCAGCATATCGTTAATGGCGTACGATACTATTCTTGGGGTGGGAAAAAAGCTGCTACACACTTCCTAGATCCATTAGACGCACTATTAATTCCTATAGTTAAACTGTTTATGCCTAAAGATGTAGTGTGGGATGGCCTCGTTCCTTCTTGTGGCCAAGCACTGGGCGAATTTCTACGCGATGATTATCGTACCAACCATTATGACGCCATTAATCAAACCGCCGGCATGACAGCTGCATTTGTTAATGTACCCTCCATATTTGTTACCCATGCTAATCGTTTAAAGAAAGCGGGCTTGTAGCAGAGTTAGCATTATAAATTTGAGGGGATCTCCCCCTCAAATACTGAAGGGAATTATACTGATGATACATAATAAAAAAATTTTGATTGCTGCAGGAATTTTCTCGGTACTTATTCTTATGACGTACTTCTCTCGTGACAACATCGATACAATGGTATTACTACAACAGTATGATCAGAATAGTGAGCCAACAGAGACGACGTCAACACAATTAGCTTTTCCCAATATCGATACCAGTAATCAATATCAGAACTTCCTAGATAACCGACCTAGTTATTTGAATAATACAGATTTTAGAGGTCAGTTAACGACATTAGAAGACGGCTCTTTATTAATAAATTTAGAAATAAAAAAACGCTTTGATTATTTTTATATGATGACAGGGGATATAGCACAAAAAGATATTTATATTATGATCACTGATCATATTCGCCAGGAGCTTACTGACCCCGCCCAAGCTAAAGCCCTTGAACTACTAGAACAATATTCAAACTATCTAAATGAATACGACTCACTTATTCAGTCACTGGAGGGGCAATCATCACATAATGATCTAGCATGGGTAGCCGAAGAAATTAAAGCATTACGTACATTCCACCTAGGAGAGGAAGTCAGTCAATTATTTTTCCAGCGGGAAGAAATACTCAGGGATCATCGATTACAGGATCCTGAGAACATTAGCAACAAACTACCCCAAAAACTCATCACTAGCCAAGCTAAAACTCTACGCCTGACTCATTTACAACAACAAACTGCTGAGTTAATCGCCGATGGTGCAAATTCTCACCAAATCCAGGAAATGCGCGTAGAACAGCTAGGTCAAGCAGCAGCAGATAGGCTATTCCAATTGGATAATAACCGTCAGCTATGGAATATAAAAAAACAAAAGTATCTTGCGCTAAAAGATTACTGGGAGAATGTATCGGGACTGAGCATTAAAGATAAAAATATTGCCTTTGAAACACAGGCAATGGAGGATATAGATTTGACGGATAGTGAATTAAAACGGCTACAAGCGTTAGATCATATTCATTCCAACCGCCGTTAATCTAAACATTTAGTCAGAATTCTTCACGATATTTTTTCGGTGAGACCCCTATTCTACGTTTAAAATACCTGGAAAAATAAGCCGCATCATTGAACTCTAGCCGCGAGGCTATTTGCGTGATACTTAACTCTGTCTCCTTTAAGTATCTAACAGCTAATTTCTCCCGCCTCTCATCAAGCAAGGTCTGAAAACTAGTACTCTCTAGTTTGAGACGGCGTCTAAGCGTTCTAGGACTCATATTTAATTTTTCAGCAACCCTCTCCATTGATAGAAGTGAAAACTCCAATAAGTTCTGTTCATGCAACTTAAAAAATGAACGTATTTTATTTGCAATTTCAGCTTGCTGTGGAAAATAAACCAATACCTTTCGACAACTACTTTCCGCCAACTTTTTCGTCAGAGGCTCAGCCATTTTTAAAGAAATACCTTCAATACTCTTTGGAACCAGCATTCGGTTTTGAGGCCTATTGAAATGAATGTTATCACCCAATATTTTTTGATACTCATCCTTATAGTCAGGCTCTGGAAAATCAAATTCAAAGCGTATCTGTTCGCAAGCGTCTCCTATCAATAGCCTCGAAACTTCTTTCAGACTGGAAAATATACTTTCAATTAAAAACAGCTTTACCCGGCCAGTAGCAACATTCTCATGCAATTCTAATGAAATACTTTCATTACTTTCTTTATATAGACATTCAAAAACAGGAAATCTGCATTTGAAATAACGCGCAGTCAGGTTGATTGATCCGCCATAAGTCAGACTGGACAAGGCGGCAACCCCAAGCATTCCGTGAGTGGTAACGCCAAGTTCCGTGCCTAACTGTAGGCCCAAGTAAGGTTTATTTAAATGTTGATAGGCATTTATGATCATTTGTTTATACAGATCAAATGGTACAAAGTTTTTCGCTGATTCTAAAGTTTCTAAAGAGAAAATGGTTTTTTCTAATATGGCTGTGCTCGCTATGCCTTCTCGCACAGACAGGCGCAGTAAGGCCGCAGGATAGTTAACTGCGATCACACTGTTATTGTCGATTACATTTCTAGAGATGGTCATTTTATAAAGACCTTTTTATTATTTTTAATGGGTCTTGGATATTAATAGTACACTTCGTCCTCTCCCCTCTCTAGTACAAAAAGCGCCATTTACTTAATATTGAAGAAGCAACCTACCCCAGCCTCACTCATTAATCATATAGACCTTGATTAAAGTCTTTTTCCATTTCCGAGTAGCGACCTGTTTTTTTCAACATGCTAAGGCCAAGGTTGAATTTAGCCATTAGCTGCGCGTTCTTCTTCATTGATTTGGAGAGCATTAATCGGTAATAAACCACCTCACTACTTTTAACCGAACTGTTTATCTTTTCGCGCTCAACATCACTAAACTTAGTTCTGAGCAAATAATGCCCGACCGAATCAATCACAGGACATGCGTCAACTCGACCTTTTAGTAACATTTTAAAACTGGATTCAATATCTTTAGTACGAACTAAAGAAATCTCACCGTCTTGTATTGCTTGCTTAAATACACCCAGAGTTGAACCTAGTGCTAAGCCAATATCAAGACCGCGTAAGTCTTCAATCTCACGCCACTCTAACGAGCGATTCTTCAAGGTAAACAAAACATCATTCAGTTGCAGAACGGGGTCACTGAAATACGCAAATGCTTCCCTTTCAGGTTGCTGCGACCAAACCAAAGAGCCATCTACCTTACCATTTTCGACTTCTGCTTCAGCACGTGTAAATAGAGCCAAAAACAAACACAACAGCATTAGCTTAGGTATCATTTTTACCTCCAGCATAAAAAGCACATTACTAGTCTTACGCCTTTAGGAAATGGAAGAAAAGTGATACTCATGCTTTAACTCCACCAAAAGTCAGGTAATCAACGAAATCCAGCTTTAGTCTTTTAATCAATAAGCCATTATCAAAAGTGACACTTTATAGTCGCAGAATTTAATATTTGTGCCGAATAGGCAATTGATGAGCTCGAACATTGATTTAAGTTCAGACAGGTTATTTGCAGAAGGATAAAATACCTACCGTCATCCAAACATACGCCTGGAAAAAGAGAGTTTTATGCCGTATTTGTATTTAGGTTTTCTTCTCGGTCAAAGTTTTTCTGTTGCCCAAGTGATTTACTCTGCCAACATTCCACTTCTTACCATTGTTTTTTCAATCATTGTTTTCTTGATTTGGTCTTTTATACCAGTGATGGGTTATGCTCTCGCACGACTTCTGGGTGCCCAGCTGAAATACACTAAATACTGGCTTGTTGCATTAGGGGTTATGATTAGCCTAATCGAACAACTGCTATATCATTACGATGTTATTACCTCGAAAGATGGTTATGTAACAATGCTCGTAACGGCGAGTTTATTTTTTGCAGTGGCCTACCTCCCACTTAGCCAAAGACTAGTTATGCAGAAAATTCTTGCGCTAAAAAATCAATAAAGCAGCGCACTTTACGAGATAAATAGCGGCGGTGCGGAAAAATGGCAAACAAACCGAATTCCAACATTGTGTAAGACGGCAATATTTCTTCTAACCGGCCATCAGCTAACGCATCCTGTACGATAAACCGTGGAATCATACCAATACCACCACCCGCTAATGCAATCTCTTTTACCGCCCTCGGGCTATTGGCCGATATACGAGATGTCACTGCCACTGAAGTGGTATCTCCTAAAGGCGAAACAATCGGCCAGTGTTTTCCGATGCGAAAATTACTATCGATAATGCACTGATGTTGGCTGAGATCCTCTGGTTTTTGAGGACGTGAATTGTCTTGTAGATAAGCCGGCGAAGCACATAAAGCCAGAGGTAAAGTTTGAATATGCTTGGCGATGAGATTAGAGTCTTCTACTCCGCCAATGCGAATCACGACATCAATGCCCTCTTCCAGCATATCGATCATTTTATCGGATAATTGCAGATCTAGAGCTATCTCAGGATATTGCAGTAAAAACTTGGGTATTATAGGCGCTAAACACATCTCACCAAAGGTTACTGGCACACTCACACGCAACAACCCCCGGGGGGTCGATTGTTCTCCAGTAACTTTATCGACCATTTCGCTGAACTCTTCTAGCAGTGGCAGCGCCTGATCGTAATAACGCTGCCCGGCCTCTGTCAGCGCCAAGCGCCGAGTTGAGCGATTAAATAAACGCACCCCTAGGCCCTCTTCCACCTCGGCGACGTATTTACTCACCAAGGCTTTCGACACCCCCAAACGATCACTGGCGGCGGTAAAAGAACCTGTCTCGACCACGGCGATTACTGTTTTCAAACCATCTAATGTATCCATGACTATCAACATAACATTGACAATTATTCTATGGAAGCAAAAGACCCCGCACAGTTATTGACATTCATATCCAGAAGCCATATTCTGCCGCCGATTCCGATATCACCCCTAAGCATTTTACAAGGACTTTTAAATGCAATTTAAATCTATACTCATCTTTTCTTTTTTAGCTAGCCTATCACTCACTGCTAACGCTAATGATTCCATAATTAAACTAAACGATAATAAAGGTTGGTATATTGGAGCACTCGCGGGAAGCGCCTCTCCGGCCCAAGATACTGAAAACCATTATGAGAATACCTCAGCCTCGACCATTAGTGGCATCTATTGGGGGGTGAATTTCGTTAATTGGCTAGGGCTTGAAAGTTCTTTTGTCCTAATTGATGACGTAGTAAAAAAACAGGACCGATTATTAGATTCATCCTACTTTATGTTTACTGTCACCCCAAAAGTTAATATCCAATTCCATACACGATTTTCGTTATTTGCTAAAGCGGGTTACACCTATTTTAGCTACTCTGAAAAATATGAAGCCGACTCTAGTATTTTTGAGGACGATGATGAAGAGGAGTTTAAGGAGTTTTTTTCTTCCAATGATGATGGTGATCAATCCTGGAGCACTGTACTTCCTGTCTATAGTCTAGGAGGGGAGTTCCGCATAATTAAAGGCTTGGAAGCACGCCTAACTTACGATCACGTTGAAGGAACCCTACCTCATTCAACGGGTCTATTTTCAACTAAGTTACCTGATGTTGAGGTCAACTTAGATATTGTGACAGTTAGTGCCCATTATCAATTCTAAGAAAAGCCAATATCACTCAGTTAAGCGGCCCAAGGAATGACCTTTTCACCTATGATTAATGGCATTAGTGTAATTAATCAAGGTGGAACTCATGTTTGAGTGGCTACAAGTTCTATTTTCAACTACAGGGTTCATGCCCCATGGGCACTGCTATCTGTGGAAACCCACAATATTGGGCATGCATGTCGTCTCTGACATCGCTATATTTTTATCCTATTCAGCAATCCCCTTCGCCCTAGTATGGTTTGTTCGACAACGAAAAGACCTTCCTTTTAGCTGGGTCTTTGTATTATTTGGTATCTTTATTATCGCCTGTGGTTTTACCCATTTATTGGCTGTCGTGACCGTATGGCAACCCGTCTATTGGCTAACGGCCTTTGTAAAAGTAATAACCGCCATCGCGTCCGTTCTCACGGCTATCGTTTTATTCCCGTTATTGCCAAAAGCCCTCGCATTACCTAGCCCAGCTATGCTGCAGGCCGCAAATGATGAACTGACCATTCAGATTAATGAGCGAATGCGTATTGAGGCAGAAATCATTGAGAAAAATGCTGAACTTGAGTCTGTGAATAATGTATTAAAGGAATCATTAGAAAACTTAAAACAAACTCAAAAGCAATTAATCGCAAAAGAAAAAATGGCTTCATTAGGAGGACTTGTTGCAGGCGTTGCCCATGAACTGAATACACCTTTAGGGATCGGCGTGACAGCCGCATCATATTTGAAAGATCAGACAGAAGAGCTGGTTGAATTAAATAAAAACAAACAACTTCAGCAAAGTACTTTCAATCAATATCTGACAACCATTAAAGATTCTTCGGACATGGTACTGAATAGTTTACACCAAGCTTCTACTTTAATTACCAGTTTCAAGGACATTGCTATTGATCAGCTTCACGAAAAGAAACAAACATTGAACATCAAACATACGTTAGAAAATGTATTGTTAATATTGCAGCCAAGCTTGGACAAGTACGACCATAAAGTAACAATAAAATGCAATGACGAGCTTAAAATTGAAAGCTTTGCCAGTTCATTAATGCAGGTATTTACCCACTTGATTTCTAATTCGTTATTGCATGGATTTGAAGGCATTGAAGGGGGCGAAATTACTATCGACATTAGCGACAGCGGAGATAACCATATATTGATAAAATATCACGATAATGGCGAAGGTATACCCGATAAAAATCAAGACAAAATCTTTGACCCATTTTTCACCACCAAACGTAATCAAGGCGGTGCAGGGTTAGGACTGCATGTTATTTATAATATTATTTCTCAGAGTATGGAAGGATCAATTTCTGTTGATAGTTCTCAAGGGGAAGGAGCAACTTTTTTAATACGCTTACCCAGAAAATGAACAAATAGCTCCAATGGAAACTAAATGGACATCCATCTGAAGCAACTTCTATTCATGTGTAAATACCAATTTAATGAAACATCAGTTTACAGGTAACTAGCCCTGATGGTCGCTGGTATTGAAAACCATCACAAGACATACGCAAACTACTTTCTCCAGCTACAAAAGAATTAAACAAGTCTTAGCACGCTGAGCTTAGGCCTAATCACCCTAAGTTGGGCGTCCTACTTGTTGTTTAAAATATTTTTTAAATTGTCAGCGATTTCAGATAATTCATCACCGACACAGGCCAGTTCGTCGATACTTATTGATAACTCGGTTGCGCTTTTTTCATTAGTTTCAGTCACTTTCTGAATTTGATGGCTGGCCAGCTCCACAGATTCAATGTATTGAGTCGTTTCTGCCATATCACTGGTCACTTCATCTATTTGACCAGACATGCTTTGCACCGATTCAATGATGGCCGTTAGAGTTGCCTCACTGTTTTGTACATCTTCATAGCCGTTCTTTACGTCTGCAGTGCTCTTCAGTATGCAGTCTTTTATTTGGCCTGCAGACACCGTACTTCGTTTGGAAAGTGTACGTACTTCATCTGCAACTACTGCAAAGCCTCGCCCCATCTCACCGGCCCGAGCAGCCTCAATTGCTGCGTTAAGCGCAAGCAAATTGGTCTGATTAGCGATATCGCTTATGACTCCGGTTGCCTGGTCAATATTTTCATTACTTTTTTTGATGTCGTTCATGGATTGACTGGTCTTAGCCATGGCGTCTGCGCTTGTAGATGCTTGGGTTGCAGCCTGTTGTGAATTTTTCTGTACGGCCTTGATCGACTCGGTAGATTTAACAGTTAACTGAGAAGCGAGTTCAATTTTACTGCTAATTTCGCTGGTTGCGGACGATTGTTCAATGACGCCGCTTTGTACTGCCTGAGCATTTCTTGCCATTTCTTGTAGTTGTTTTTTGAACAGCTCACTGGCACTTAAGAGTGATTGAATGGTGGCTTCGCTTTGTTTAAACACAGAGTTTAAATGATCACTTGTTTCCTTGGCTTTGCTTGAAGTTTTTTCTGCTTCTAATTTTGCTTGAGTTGCGTCATTTATGGCGTCTGTTGTTAGCTTTTTGCCAAAATAATTGGTGGCCCATAAACCGATAGGGGGGAGGATGAGTGCGGAATAATGCTCAATCTGAAGGTCTTTTTCACTTATTTCCATGGTTGGAATTATAATACCTTTTGCATGGGCAACAATCATCACGATAAAAATCAACAACGTGAAGCATGACCAGATAGTTGCGGCCCTAGGGGTAGTTAGTAAATATGCAAAGGCGGATATTGAAAGAATCCACATAATGGAATGGGAGTTGGCGCCCCCTGTTTGATAAACCAGGTTAATTAAATGGACAGAAACACCGAGCGTAGTGATGTTAGCTACGATATTTGGTGTAACGCCTTTACGCACGAGTAGCAATGTAACGATCAGCATTGCATTCATGAAGGTTGCCGTGGTAACAAGCGAATCGACGCCGAGCTTGGCCCATTTTATGTCGCTGTAGAAGCCAATGAGAAAACCGATAAAAACAAAATAAATAAGTCCTTTTGCAGCTGATACATCATAGTTTTCTGGACGATCGGACTCATGAGGGATAACAAGATTCTCATATATCTGAAAAAAACTGGCCATTCACGCTACCTTAGTTTAATAAAATTTTTTTATATTCTTAAAAAGGATATCGTTTATTTGACAGAAAGCTTAATAGCTTAGCGTAGTTTTTTGTCACTGAAAGTAAACGAACCATGCGGCCTCTAGCGGATTGAGGAATGCCTAAACTTCGTTTTTTAATTCTTTACTCCCTTTTCAATTGAAAAACTCTCTCATTGGCTCTATAACATAACTGTAGAGTCAATTTTTTAATCTTCATTAAGGCAGGACAATGATTAAGGTAATTATTGAGCGCAAGATCGCTCAGGACATGGATTCCACATACGACGCAGCGATTAAAGATACCTTACGTGCGATTCTTGAAGCACCGGGCTATATCTCTGGGGCGAACTTTAAAGATGCCAATGATGACAGCCACAGAGTTATCATCACCAACTGGAGCAATTTAATCGCTTGGCAAAAATGGCAGGGGTCTGACGAACGTCGCAAAGTGATTGCGGCTATTAAGCCGATATTAACAACAACCGAAAAGATTACGGTACTGACCGCTTAAATTGCTATTAATTAAAAGCGGTTTAATTCAACAACGAACTCAGCCACCTGTGCAATAGCTGTGTCTATATGCTGCTGGTGAGTGAAGCCTGAGACCTTACGAGGTTTCAGGTCATGGTCTCCATCTTCTAACCAATTCATCTGAATCGTTGAGTTCATTCTGCCTTCAGCAAGATAACCCGCAACGTCTTCCGCCGCCCCCATTTTATCGCGCGTTCCTTGCATTATTAATAAAGGCTCAACTAGGTCTTTCAGGTGATCTAATCGATCCTTCGGCTCTTTTTTCGGCGCATGAAATGGAAAACCTAAACAGGCACTGCCTAAAATAGGTAAACGGTGACTTGCTTCTCGCTGAGCATTCTCTGCCAGTAATAATGAAGACATACGCCCTCCCATTGATTTACCACCAATTACGACGGGGCAATCCAATTGTCTAATAACTTCTTCAAAAGCAGCCAATAATTTGGGCGCACGATCAGGTGGACGGCGCTTGCCATCTTCGGCCCTTTTGATCATATAAGGGAAATTGAATCGAACCACCCGAATGCCATTTTCAGCAAGCTTTTCAGCAACTTGCGTCATAAAGTCTGAATTTTTATCAGCCCCCGCGCCATGAGCAAAGACATAAACCGGTCCATCTATTGGGCCATTCTGTAAAAGTTCCACAATAATTACTCTTAATTAGATCAATTCAGCCAATTAACAAACAAAAATTGCCTTAGATCAAGAAAACCTTGGCAAAGCCTTCTATTATTCACACCTAGAGCAATATTTGGCACATTTATAAATACTGGCACAGGGTCGTTCGGTATTTAATCCCTTAAAGGTGTTCTTTTTTTGCTCGATTACTCGAACAAAAGCGCTAAGCTGCTGTTTTAGTTATGCGTTTTGTCATCCTTCGTTTGCAAAGTAGTGTACGAAAGATCATAATTGCGCCGTTTTTTAAACCCCTCAATTCTCGCTGTTAAATGGAATCTGATCATGAGCACTGCATTTGATCACCCCGAATATAACTACAAAGTGGTAAGACAATTTGCCATTATGACTGTAGTTTGGGGCATCGTCGGCATGACCGTCGGT
>Ga0105359_10003934_pt1 | contig 12007 bp, 11 predicted proteins | sample GOMGulsemesocosm_6_FD_83659 | JGI IMG/M metagenome (GOLD analysis project Ga0105359, IMG submission 83659) | Methane-oxidizing microbial communities from mesocosms in the Gulf of Mexico - GOM8C Gulf of Mexico | ecosystem: Environmental > Aquatic > Marine > Cold seeps | place: Gulf of Mexico... | reverse complement strand
AATTAATTGCTCAAAGGGTTGCAGCCATGCCAACAAAGCTGCACCGCTTTCTTTATCCACGGCATATTTTCGGATCAAAAACATGGCGGATTGCGCCGCTTTTAGCTCACTTAAAACTATGTGTGCACATTCAATTAACACATTGTTTTATATGAAAATAAATATATATTATTTTTACAGCTTAAATTTTGATAAATAGGTTTGTAGCGTATTTGATAATGTAGGCCAACTATAATGACCATTTTGTAACCACGAATTTGACTCAACGGCCATATTATTATTCTGCAAATAATCAACAAAATCATCATGTGGATATAGGTACCATTCAGAAACATTTCTAAATGCAATATAAATATCTTTATCTAGATATTTTTTATCTATGGTTAAACGACCTTTCAGTTGTATTTTAAGGTATGTACTTCCATCAATATGATTCGCAATACAATCAGCTCCTTGCCAATCATCATTAAGCCTTAAGAGGTCAAAACCATAATCAGCTAAAACCGCACCAAGTTTTAATAAATTATAGTTTTCTTTTTGTTTTGCATTTAAACCATCATATTCAATTTTGTTATTCCAAGTAGAGTTATTTTCAATTAATTGAAGGTTATCATTACAAGGCTCGATATAAGGTGAATAATTGGTAATTGGAATATTTTCAGTATTGCTTAGAATATGGTTCGATTTTTTTATTAAGTTATCAGAAATTAGACTAGAGTTAGAAATCAAGATTAAAGCTGAATAGTTCAGCTTTTCTTTAAAAATTCTTTTAGCAGCATAAGCTTTCGTTCTAGCACTACTTTCTGAAACATTAGAGCTTGTAATAAATTCAACAGTATTTTGGATATTGGTTTTATCTAAATACAGATCATTAAATAGTTCATAGTTTTCAATAAAACAAGATAGCCCTACTGTTCTTAAAGTTCTTAATAATTCCTGCTCTGTCACATTAATTCCTTTTCTATTCTGGTATACCACTATGAAATTTAAAATCATTATCAGGGCTTTGAATTAAGTCGGCTTCTACTCGACCAAAATGTTCTACTTTTTCAGTAATATCAACTGGTGAAATCGATTGAGCTAATTCTAAATAATCTTGGTAATGGCGAGCTTCAGACCTTAAAAGTGAAACGTAAAAATCCCCTAGTCGTTTATCTACATGAGGAGCTAGTTTAGCAAAACGTTCACATGAACGAGCCTCAATGTAAGCACCACATATAAGTTTATCTATTAATGTATCAGGCTCATGTGTTTTAACGTGTTTTAGCATGCCTTTAGCATAGCGAGATGAAGTTATATTCTTATATTCGACACCAAAATGATCCATCATTTCTAGGACTTGATAAAAATGATGTAGTTCTTCTTTAATCAGTAGAACCATCTTATCAATCAAATCTTGCCCATAAGGTGAATTAGATTTAGGAACTATTGATTTAGTAAGTTTATTTTTAGCAGCAAGATCACGCCAATTACCTTCTCTTTTATAAATATATTGTTCGAATGGTTTTAACCATTCCAATAAAGCATTTCCACTTTCTTTATCAACGGCATATTTACGGATAAGGAACATCGCACTCTGAGAAGCTTTTAACTCGCATATCAAATGATCCAAAAGAATCATTGAGAAATTTTCTGGCTTAATCGCTTCTTTAACCCACTCGTCAGGGGTTTCACATTTGAGAAAAGATTTTATTGGGGTCAATAATTCAGAATAAGGCACTTTGAATATTACTTTTAAGTATTGATTTAATGCACCAATTTTATCATAACCATCTAGATACGGCTTATTTAAATGCAAAAGCTCTAACAAAAAAACTTTTTTAATACCTGTGAATTCTAACTTATAACTAAAAGAAATAAGCTATTGTAAGTACGATGTAGGTCGTTTATTTATAATGATGCTGCAAAAAAAGATATAATAATAAACTAAACCCCTTAAAATACAACAACTTAAAACAAAATTCGCTTGATAGGATTTACTAAATTCATTATATTAGCTCTGTCTGAAACAAACTAACAAGGATAAATATTATGAAATTAGACATTCAACAATTGATTACATCAGGTATTAACAACCTTTTTGAAACTAAAAACAATCTTCCGTTTTTTATGCACCAATACAACTTTGATTTATTTGCAAAAGCAAAAAACGAATCAGAAACACTAACTTTCGATGAATTTCTGAAAGAGCAATCTGAAAGTCAGGGGCGTTATTCATTTGGCATTAAAGAAGTGACAGGATGGCAGTTTCAAAAAGATACCGATACGCTAGTTTCTGTTAAAGATAATCGTATTGATTATTCGTTAGTTCCTCTTTTCATCAAAGAAAAGGAAACGAATAAGATATATAGAGTAGGACAGAATCATCTTTTAACACCAGAAAATAATGTCTATCAGTTAAAAGATTAATAAAGAGCCAATATCTAGTTGTACCTAGATACTGGCTTACCTACAGAACCGCATCGATTAAGAGGATAAGATAATGTTAACAATATTTCGAATAATTACCTACCAATAATTTAGCCAAATTCGGCACTTGGGGTTGGAATACCAACCCTTTTATCAAAACAGTAAATAAAATAATTCAGTGAATGGCTGAAGGACTTTATTCACTCAAAAAACAACTAATTAATAATAGAGTTAATAATTATGAGACTTACAAAAAGAGAAAAAGAAGCATTTGAATTTTTAAGATATTTTGCAAATTGCTATCTAACAGGAGAAACACCTAATGTTAATGAAACAGATTTTAATAAACTGAATGAAATTGATATAAAAATCAAAAGAGTCAACCATCGAGAAATAACCAAGATAATAAAAGGTAAGAAATTACGTATAGCCAGATATATCAGCAATGCACCTTGCTATATCCGAGGTATGACAACATATGAATATTTACCTTTTCAAGTCAAAAGTTATAAAGAGGAAAGTAATAATGCAAAATAAAAATAACGAAAAACAGGAAGTGAATCAAATGACTACTGAATTAGAGAAACATATTAAAGTGCAATTTGAACATTTAAGGATAGTAACATTAAATGAACTGACTCAAAAAAAGCAGCCTTTTCTTCATATAAGTACAAGTGATGACACTAATTTCAAGTACGAAATAACATTGACTTTAAACAGCCCTAACCTTTTCTGTTTAGTTGATGAAGATGGAAAATTTCGAGTTGAAGGTCATAGCTCATGGCACCCACCCGTGATGATGGGTGGGCATAACCAAGATCTAATTGATTACATTAATTATGCCGACTCCATTAATCAAATAGAATAAAAGAAATAAAGAAATAAAGAAATGAACAATAATATTATTGAAAACTAGCTAACGCTTTCGATCAAACATTGATACTGCTGTTCATCATTTTCTTTTAGTTTTAAAAGAACAAACTTTGCAAGCTTTGATATTTCAGCATGATCAATTGGTTGAACACTACGATCAAACATTTCAGCTAAATGAGAAAATTCATTAATTAACCTTTGTACAAGAGCGTCAACACTATTGTCACCACCAAAAAACTTTTCAATTCTTTGGTTATGGTCTTCCTGAGTATTTACAGAAAAAGGATATTTAAAAAACAAGAATGATTCTAAAAATTTTCTTAAATTATTACCAAAATTATAAAAACTATTATGATTCATTGCTGAATTAGCTTCATCAGAGCAAATATATATCTCATTAAATAAGTAATTAAATTCAGTTACATAATTTTTCATATAACTTGGCATTAAAGAGAGTTCACTTCCTGATTTTTTACCTGTTATAGTAAAGTGTTGGCATTGTTTTCTTGGCTTGCTTAGTCTTTTTATATATTTCAAAAAATCAAGATTATGCGTAGAAATGAACATTTGGTTGTATTTATATATGCTTTTATTATTGCCATCTTTGCCTACGGGTCTAGCCAAAACATTCTCTATCAAGCTATAAATAAAAAATATATGATTATTATCTAAACTAGAAATAGGATCATCAATATAAACTATCAATTTTTTTCCACTAGACTCGATATCATCTAACTTAGCAATAAAGTAACAAAAAGCGACTAAACTACACTCACCTTCACTAAGGTTGTGTGCTAATTCATTACCTCTCTTTATTTGAAATTTAAATGATTTATTACCTTGTTCTTGAATTGCCTCTAGCTGCAAACTATCATGCCCAAAGAAATGATTTAAATACTTATTTACTTGATCTGCACCTTTCTTTTCATCTTTAATTTTTGCATCCAGAACCTCAATTTCAGATTCGATACTTTTAATATTTGTAAATATGCCACTTTTTTTATCATTCAATGTTTGTTGAGATTCTTCTGTCTTTGTAAAACCTTCTAGTTCTTTTACATATGATATCTCATCAATAAAGACAGCTACTTCACTTAGTCTTAGCTTTTCTCGTGCTGTAACTTGCTCATCATCAAGTGTATTAGCCTTAAGGTTGGTTTTAGTAATAAGATTATTAAAAGACTCTACAATATCAATTATGCGTTTTGAGTTATCCTGAATTTCAGGTAATTCGACTATTGTGAAAATATTACCTGATCTTTTATTAATAAAACTTTGAAGTTTTTTCAAATTATTTTTATATTTAATTATTTCTTGTTTAAGCCGTTTCTTTAAGTCAGCATATTCACTATGAAACTCAGTATAAAAACTAGTGGCTTCAACGGGAAAGTCATAACCAATACCGTTCAATGTTAAGCTAATTTGACTAAGTTTATTCGTTAAGCTTACCAATAAATCTTCAGATTCTTTATTAAAATGCTCATCAAGCTTCTGCCATAGATCACTTGGCAAAGGATTCCCACAAAAGCCACAGTTTTCACGTTTATCAATGTGGTGCTGTTGCCCTTTTTTAACCCACTCTTGCAATAAATGATCGTCTAAAAGCTCTTGAATTGGTTTTGATGCAATTATCTTTTTTTCTATCAACGCTTTAACATCATTGTAATCATCAACAAAAGATAAATCATAACTAAGGCTTAAAGTTATTTCTGGTAACTTCTCATACTGAAGTAATTTTTCTAGTTTAGTTTTTGTATCATCTTGTAGAAGCACATCACTAGTATTTAATATATGAGTAATATCTTTATTAAGGGTATTTATGTTGTAGGTAGGAACAGCAAACTTGGCTTGGTGCTTTATGCCATTGGGTTTTTTATTTGCTTTATTGGTTAATTTTTTCTCAAAATCTTTTTTTGAAGTATCAAGTTTACTTTGATGATCTGAACACTCTAATTTTTTAAATTCATATTGATGATAAAGACCATTTTTTTCATCAACACTTCCTAGCACCTGTCTTTTATCATTAATTTCTTTTTCAATATTGGTATTATCATCCCCAATAATTGCTATTGGTGTGATTTTACCTTCATCATCTGCCAGAAATGATAAATGTTCGTTAATAAAATCTTTGTTATAAACACGAATATCCACATTTTGATTAGAAATTTGATTATGATTAACTTTTCCATCATCGGTTATAAATTCAAAATGTGGATTGGCAAATTTTTGTGGCAAAACACCTGTTTCAAGAGTTCGAAAGACTCTAGAAAGTGTAGTTTTACCTGAATAATTACGACCATATAAAATATTTAATTTTTTAAAATCTTCAATTTCATTGTCTTCATTTCGAACATTTGTTTTCCATTCAAAACCTTTAAAACTGCCAAAGTTAGCTATATCTATCCGTTTAATCACATCCATTGTTAACCCAACTTATTTTGATTTATATAATCACGCTACATTACGTTTAAAATTTTTATTTTATTTATAACTTTCATTTAGTTCCTATAAATTTAAGCAAACATCCACGATTTCAGCTTTTTTAACAATTTGATTTAAGTGCATTCTTAGGTAGTTTTTGGGCTGATACTCACACACAGTGTTCGATACATCTTTAAGCAGTTCAATTGCTTCAAACCTGTCCCCTTCAAGCAACTTCACTTCTGCTCTGAATGTTTTTGAGCGGTCAATATGCACTACATACATGTCACCTGCATAGTCTTTAATGATGCTATCTAACAGTTCAAGGTAGAAATTAGCCTTTGCTAAGTTATTACGCTTAATAAAGTAAAATATTAATGATTCTAATTGTTGAACTTTAAAAAAATTCATACTCTCAGTAACAATACTTTCTAGCCGCTCAACATGCTTTTTCTCTTCTTTTCTCCTTTCTTTTTTCTGAGGATTTAAGCCATACCACCACACTAACTGATTTAATGTATAGTCAGTCCAGAAATTTGTTTCGCCGAGTATTGGTTTAACTAAAAAATAAGGTTGATGACAAAACTGTTCTAACTCTTCTACTGTTAAATGATAGCTAAGGGGAATACAGAATTTTTGCAAATAGGAAGCCTTCCAATCATCAGAATAATATTCATCGTAATGTGGTATTAATTTTTGATTTATTAAATAAATAGATTCGTCAATTACTCCACTTTTTAGGTTTAGCTCTGTAGTAAATGTATCTGTTACGATTAATGAAGGACTCTCTTTTCCTAATAATCTAGATTCGTTACTTCGTTTTATATCGGATAACCTATGAACGTCATCAAATGCACCAATAGCAAGTAGGTATCGAACACTGTTCATGTATGCGTTTATTGAACCTGCTTTTGAGTAATCTTCAAATTTGATAGGGATATTGGATCTTATACTTTGAAATTGTTCTACTTTATCTATCAATAACATTAAATTTTCTGCAATCGCATTACCTTTGGAAAAATGAATTCGCGATAGGTGGATTTTCATTTTTTTTATAAATTCAAAGTACTCGTCCGTATAACCAACACGACTTTCCAAAGCGGTATTATGAGCATCTAGTACCATCAGGTAAATGAAAGATGGAACATTCTCAGGATTATTTTCAGCTAATGAGAGTGCTGAATTACTATAATTAGAAGGAAATATATTTTTTGTACTTTCAATTGCACTAAAATAGGACGCATTTATAATGTTATATTTAATCAGTGATAATAATGAAATTTGTTTTATATTAGTTGATTTACCTAATTCTTCTAAAACTATACTGTATGTTTTTTTAATTAGTTCTATGTCACTTCCACTCGAAAAAAATAAAATATCAATTATCTCTTCTGTTTCTAAATAATCTCTAGCAGATAAGGTCTTAAATTTATTTTCGTATTCCTGAGTGTCTTTTTCATTATCAAACGATGTTTCAGCAAAAAACAACCTAAAATCAATAAGTTTTAACGTCTTAGTGTTAGAAAAACCTTTTTCATTTAGTACTTGTTTTAATTTTTTAATAGTCAACAAAGCTTTGTTTTTACTTTCATCTGTAATAATTTGTTGCTCAAACTTTTGAAAAGCTAACTTGATATACAAATCAATAGGTACTGAATCAGGTGAAGGAAGGTTTATTTCATCAGTTTTATTAATGACTTCCTGTAGTGAAGTATATTGATTTAAATAAGAACTAGTTAACTCTGTATACGACCGTTGAATTTGAACATTGTCGTACCAAGCTTTAATGCCAAAAGAGACAATTAATACCGCAAATGAAAAACTTAAAACATACCCTACTTTATGACGTTGCCATGATTTCGATAAACGGTAAAAGAAGGTTTGATTAAAATCTAAAGGCGAATTATTTTGGTGCTTTTTAATTTCTGAATTTAATGCATCAACGGTTCTAAAACGTTGCTCTGGAAATTTTGCTAAACAAGTTTGTAATATCCAGTCGATGTCTTTTTTAAATTTAACTTTCTCAGATATTACACAAGCAGGAAGAGCATTTTCTGAAATTGCTTTTATCTTTTCAGCTAGACTACCACCAACCTGCTCAAACGGTGTTTGTCCTGATAAGATAAAATATAATAATCCCCCTAATGCATAAACATCACTTTGAATGGTTGCTGACTCTCCTTGAAGTTGCTCTGGTGCGGCATAATTCACCGTCATGGCACATAGGTATTGGTTGATAAATGACGAAGATTTTTCATCCCTACAGCCAATGAATTGCATAATGCCAAAATCAATAAGCTGAGGTTGACCATTTTCAGTAATGAGAATATTAGAAGGTTTTATATCAGCATGAATAATTCGTTTTGAATGCGCTTCTTGAGCCGCATCAGCAATTAATTCAAAAAGGTTTAACTTGTCTTTAACGGTTAATGTATTTCGTTCTAAATGCACTGTTAACGTACAACCTTCAATATATTCCATCACCATATAAACCAAACCATCATCCGTTTTTACTACATCAAAAATAGTAGCAATATTCGGGTGATTTAAGTTGGCTAATGCTTGCGCTTCATTAAGTAATGTTTGTGTAGAATTTAATTGATATAACGCTGAATGGAGGAATTTAATCGCAACTTTTTGGTCTATTAATCCGTCATGACGTTTGGCTAAATAAACATGCCCCATTCCGCCGACACCAAGTTCTTTTACTAGGGTATAAACACCAAATTCATCACCCGATTTAACAGTAGGTGCTGATAGTTGTTCACCGTAATCTCGAATATTTTCAACAAATTGTTGAGTGAAATCGTGGGGAACTTGGCTTAATAGCTCTAATTGATGCGCTTTTTCGGGTGATTTTTGTTTTAAATGTGATAAAAAAGATTCTTTTTCATTTGCAGGTAACTCGTCATACTGGATAAACAGTTCAAATAAATCTTCCGTGACCATATTATTTTTTCTTCCTAGAAAGGTTAATTTAAGTTACTGTTTCGTATTATATTACTAAATACAATTTATCATTTAGGGGTAAGCATTGGAAGCTCTAACCAGTATCATATTGAATTGGTCTAAAGGACATAAACATTCAGAAGACAAACTTTTATCCTATACCTACGATAGATTTAAACTTATTGCGTCTCAAACCAGAGAAAAAGTAAAAAAGTATCGTGGTGAAACCCACTATGTTGATGATGTTATTCATTCAACCACTTCTTTAGTTCATGAAGCTTATTTAAAATTGACAGCTAAAAATGAAATTGATGCTGAAAATAGTAAAGATTTTTTTCTATTAGTCAGTAAAATTATGAGGCACATTTTGGTCGATCATTATCGTAAACTAACGACAGATAAACGTTTAGCAAATAATGTTTTATTTACTGAAAGTGTTCAATGTTCAAATGGACAATCAGTACTGGATTATATTCAAATAGACCAAAGCCTTGCTAAATTAGCTAAAGCTTTTCCTAGGCAAGCTGAAACCTTTCAATTACGTTATTTTATGGGGCTTAAAAATAAAGAAATAGCCGAGTTACATACCGTGTCGGAAAGTTTAATTGATAAAGATTTAAAATTTTCAAAAAATTGGATCTCTAACCTCCAAACAGCTTAATTTCCTGTCTCTAATTTCTATTAACAAAACATTTAAATAAGATTACGCTTTTTAGTTTAAAAAACGTGTCTTATGTTTTTTCACATCTTACGTAAAATTTCTTTTAAATATATTTAAGAGAATTAATGATGAACAAAACCATTTTAGCCTTACCTATTATTATCCTTTCACTTAGTGCATGTGGTGATAGTCAACCCGTTTTATCAAAAACAGAGGCTAACGCCCTTTCCATTAAAGATTTTGCTGTGACTGCTTGCCATAGCTTTTTAAACGCTAATTTTGAGCAATTAGCAGTAACAATGGAAGAAAAGTACTTAATTGAACTGAAAGCAATACATGATAAAGAGGAAGGTTCTTGGGGTGATTTATCAGACAAAATTACCTGTACCGTAAATTCTCAAAAAACAATTAAAGCATTCGGGTTTAAATCAGAAATGTTCAAATTCAATTCAAGTGCCAATGGCGTATTAAACATATCTATCGCAGAAACAGATGGACAAAAATCAGTTGATGGTTTTCATATTGATGGGTTCAACTCGTAACCTCTCTTCTATTTAAAAAGGATTTATCATGAAAATAAAAATTATTTCACTGTTAGCTGCAACCATTTTCCTAACGGCTTGTAGTACCCCAAAAGAAAATGTTTCAGATATCGCTGAAGAAGTATGCTCACTCATTAAAAGCGATGATTTAGATGATATTCAAGACTATTTCAAATCTACGGTCAGTACAGCTAAATTTAGTAACCCTGAGAGTATACGAGAGAATTTTGACTGCACCGTTACTCGCGTAGTTCAAAAAGACAGAGATAATTTCAATGTTGAATTTAAATCATTTTATATTGTAAAAGTTGAAGAAATTGACGGTGATTTCAAAGTAAAAGACTTGAGCTTGGGTAATACATCATCAAAACGCTATATAAGATAAAAGGAATTAACATGTTTAAAAAAACTATAGGTGTTATTGGTTTTGTAGTTCTTTCATTTGCCGCTAATGCAGGGTTGATTTCAGGCAGCTATACAACAGATGATGGTAAAGCTGTAGCATTGCAAAATTTAGAATGGATGTCATTAGACTATACAGCAGGATTATCACGAAATGACGTTGAAGATGGGTTTACGGATAGGTATGGCACAACGTGGGCGGAAGGAGACTGGACATACGCCACTTTAGCGCAAACTGAATCATTATTTGGTTCTTTATGGGGTGGTGTTTACAGCGGAGTCAGTAATGACAACCATGATGGTGCGGCTTGGTTTATCGAAAATTTTGGAGGCTTAGGATATGATCGTGGATTTGGAAACTCACGTACAGATATTAAGCTGAATAATAGAGCATGGACAAACCTTGATAAAACAAGCTTCTTATTCGGAAGTGACGGTGAATGTAACGTTAATGTCAATTTGAGTTGCGGGGGAACAGTAAAATCGGCAGATGCTTATTATGCAGATCAAACAGCTCAGAACGCTTCATCGCTTGAAATAGAAGTAGCATATGAGGCGAATACGTTTGGGTATGGGAGTTTTGTGGAGCAGAACGGGGTCGTAATGGGAATCCATAGTGATAATACTGCATACGCAAAGTATTATGAAGTAGCTAGTAGAGGTCATCTTTTGGTACGTAAAGTTGAAGTCCCTGAACCATCAACTTTCGCAATTTTTTCATTAGGTATGCTTGGTTTAGTATCCCGTAAATTCAAGAAAAATAATTTATAAATTTATTTAAATTAAAAAGCACCATACTTTTGTCTGGTGCTTTTTTTGATCAGGAAATAACCTTCTAGGCATTGATGAATAAAAATTCTAATTTTCAACAAAAATAATTACATCTATTTTTCATATAGATCGAAGCTGAAAACATTAATAACCACGATACTGTGAAATCTAACTATTGAAAAAAATCCTTTTTATGATTTATTGATGTTATGGGATAACAACCCATAACATACTATTATATAAAGAGAAAAACATGAAGTTAGAAAGACATAAAACAAATCGTAGTGAAGAAACCATAACCCAAAGCAATACCTCAGTACTTGAAAAAATTGAAAGCATTGACCAACAAATCGAAGTGATTTTACAAAAACACGATAAACCAATTAGACCACTTTATAAGATATTCTTTGAAACATTAGCTTTATTAAATACAGAATTAAAAGATGATGCTTTACTGATCCCTGTAGATAGCCAATATCATGCTAATAAGTACGTTTATACTATTCAAAGTGAAGATAAAGAAAAATACGTTACTGTAAAAGCTGTAGTTTCTCTTCTAGAAAAAATACATGATATTGCAGTTAACAACATTAATTGTGATAAAAATGATTCTGAGTTAGAAAAATTAAGGTCGATAAAGCCCCCTGAATTACTCACTGATTTTCATAATGAAACAACAATCACCGTTAATGTAAGTGAATCAAAAAGTATCCGTAAGCTGATACTTTCATCATATAGAGATTTACTTCATTCAATAGATGAAAGCCTAGCTAATGGTAAAAAAATATTAGAGGCTAAAGATCCATCTTCCATTGGAATTTTTATTCAGCAGCAAAATCAAACGAAAGGATTAGTGTTAAATTTACAGTCAATTGATCCTACTGGTGTGTTATTACCATTTTTTAGAAATATCTTTTCTTCACAATCTTACCGACTACGCTATATAGATGAAGATGGTAACGACACTCACCACAATATT
>Ga0105359_10003933_pt1 | contig 12008 bp, 9 predicted proteins | sample GOMGulsemesocosm_6_FD_83659 | JGI IMG/M metagenome (GOLD analysis project Ga0105359, IMG submission 83659) | Methane-oxidizing microbial communities from mesocosms in the Gulf of Mexico - GOM8C Gulf of Mexico | ecosystem: Environmental > Aquatic > Marine > Cold seeps | place: Gulf of Mexico... | reverse complement strand
CCAGGTGTAGGTGGCCATTGTATCGCCGTTGACCCATGGTTTATTGTTGATAGCTGTCCAGAAGAAGCAAAAATCATTCGTCAGGCTCGCTTAACCAATGATGCAAAACCATTCTATGTGATTGACCAAATTACAAAAGCTGCCGATGAATTCAAACGCCCTGTGATTGCATGTTTAGGCCTTGCATTTAAAGCGGATATTGATGATTTACGTGAAAGTCCTGCGCTACAAATCGTAAAAGAACTTGCTTCGCGTGATATTGGTGAAATCATTGCTATTGAGCCTAATATTCATGAACTACCTGCAAACCTTTCTAAAGAGGGCGTACAACTAGCAACGCTAGAAGCTGCGTTAGAAGTGGCAAATGTAGTGGTTGTATTGGTTGATCACAAAGAATTCAAGGCTGCTGATAGCACACAATTTGCAACAAAAGTTGTGATCGATACTCGCGGGATTATATGAAAAAGAAAATACTACTGATTTTATATTATGCATTTTTCAGGTTTATTCCTGGCGAACAACATTATAATCTTAAATTTGGAAATATAATTAGGTCGTATTTTGTTAAGAAACTATTTGATAAAGCAGGTAGTAATTTATCAATAGAATCTTATGCCATGTTCGCTGATGGGCATGGCATAGTTATTGGCGATAATTCGGGTATAGGCCATAATTGCAAGCTATCTTCACCCATGAAAATAGGGAACAATGTGATGATGGGGCCTGATGTAACTTGCATGACAAGGTCTCATAATTTCGCCGAAATAGACATTCCGATGTGTGAACAAGGAGAAACTCCTAGAAGAAAAATTACAATTGAAGATGATGTATGGATTGGAGCAAGGGTAATAATAATGCCTGGTGTTACTATCGGTACAGGTTCAATTGTCGGTTCATGTTCAGTCGTAACAAAGGACGTCCAGCCTTTTAGTATTGTAGGTGGAGTACCTGCAAAAATTATTAGGTATAGAAAATAGAATGAAAAAGAATGAAGTAATAATACACTTAGTAATAAGCTTACTATTTGTTAAGTTGGCTATTTCCCCATGGGCTTCAGGGGAAAGTTCAATATTAATGATTACATTTGTAAATTACTTAACCGATCTGTCAATACTATCTATAGGATTGTATTTAATTCCTGAAACCCCTAAGAAGTATATTTTTGTTTATTTATCACTGGGATTTTCTGCTGTTTTACTATTTATTAGTGGTATTTTAAATGAGACTTCAATTATTGATTCTTGGATATACCTTCTTAGAATGTATTTACCAATAATCTATTTACTTATCTTAATTAAAGTATCAATTACTGACTCTCACTTGGTAAAGTTTGCCGGGAAGCGACTATTACAGTTGGCAATCCTGTTAACTGTAGTTGGTCTAATAATTCTACCTGATTCATACAACAGGTTTGAGTATTGGTGGCCTAGTTATTTTGGTGGTGTTCATACCACTGCTTATCTTGTGGTATCTTTATTCTTCATTTCTTGTTCATTGCTATATGTAAAATCTATTAAGGCTGAATTAGTAGCGATATTATTCTTTTTAGTTGTTTATTCTGTTTCAAGTGGTTGGGGGGTTAGGACTGCTTTATTAGGGTTATTTGTTTTTGTTTTTTTAAACGTGTATAGCAAGTTAAAATTACCAAGTAAAATATTTATGCCTATATTTTCGTACGTATTTTTATTAACGACCCCATTTTTCATTTTATATATAGCAAATAGTAATCTAATAGATCTCATCAGCTCGGGCCGGGTAAGCATGTATAAAGCAAAGTTTTCCCAGCTTATGGATAATAATATATCACAGTGGATTTTTGGTAATGGTTATGGCTCCGATTTAATTATGACTGACATCTGGTGGTCAGAAAAAGGTGCTCATAATGATTACTTAACTTTTATTGTTGAAGGTGGGGGGCTTTTTCTCTTAACCATGCTATTCCTGCTTTTTAAGCTTTACTCTATCCAAACAAATAAAATAGGCAAGTACCTAATAATTTCATTTTGTGTTACTAGTTTGTTTAGTAATGGAATGATTGTTCGCCCTTTACCTTCCTACATGTTATTTACTGCGTTAGCAATACTTCTACTTAACCCAACAAAAAATATACTGGAAGCTAATAATGTTAAGTAAGAGTAAGTTTTCTGTGCTTATATCTACAGCATTTCCTGGTATTGCAAAAATTCTAATTCTTTATGTAATAGCTTCTCAGTTAGGAATAGAGAGCACTGGATTTCTGGCATATAAGTGGGGGATTGTTGTGTTTATGTGTCTCATTTGTGTTGATGGATTTTCAATTTTGCTTAATAGTCGACTTCCTCAACTAGACTCCGTTGCGAAGAAGCAAGGGCAAGTTATTTCTCTTTACCTGAATGGTGCACTTTTAATTTTACTACTCGGCATTGGTTGGTCTATATTTGATGCTCAGTTCGTTACATCTGATTATTTTTTGATATTTGCATTGTTTTCATATGGTTTTGTGAGAAGAACTCTTATAGTTATTCGTTCCTATTCCGCCATAATTATAATAGATATAATATCCCTTTCTTCTTCAATCTTAATAATTCTAATTTTTGAACCGAAAGCCGATAATCTTGCATATATATTCATTGGCTATTTCGTGACTTCAACCATATATGCTGTGAAATTATTATCACTTCAAAGTTTTAATTTTTTAGATACAAATTTTTCATTCATAGGTGTAAGCTTCGGGTTGAACAATGCTCTTTCTGGTGGTCTCCCTTTATTAATCCTTCCATTTATTGCTACATATTATTCTGTGACTACTGTTGGGTATATTTCCATGATAGTAAGTGTCGTAAGTGTTGGTCTTCTCGTCCCTCGTGCGATATCTCTATTTTACTTGCCTATATTGGGTGAACAGAAAACAAGTGGCAATTTAAAATTAACTTACAGAAAGTTTGATGTGCTCGTTGTAAAGTTTATATTAATATTCTTACTTATTTCGCCCTTACTGTGGATTGTTTGTGCCCCAATATATTTGTCTGTTGATATTTTTGATTTAAACACAGCATCAATGTTTTTTGTAATTGTTATCTACCTTATGTTATCTCAGCTGTCCCTAGCACCATCATGTATGTTCTCTATTTTTGAAATACCATCAGTGGTATTGAAAAGTAATATTGTGTATTTTTTGATTTCTATTTCATTCGTATATCTAACTGTAAATCAGATTGAAGTTGGGAGTGAGGCCGTTGTTGCAATGTACAGTGCATTCTGTACTCTGCAAATAATACGCTCTGTATATTTACGAAGAGAAATTAATAAGGTTTGTTTATGAAAGTATTAATTGTTTGCCCTAATAATTGCAATAACGGTGGTCTTGTTAAAGTTGCTGAAAGACAGTTCAACATCTTTACTAAAAATAACTTGACATGCCAATATTATTTTACGTCAGGTAAGCGTAACTCTATGATTAGTCAGATAGTGAAGGTACTATATTTCCCTTTTTACCTGCTATTTAGTAGGTGTGATGTGGTCCATATCCATGTTGCCTCGAAAAGAAGCTACTTTAGAAAGCTTTTGTATCTCATTTTTTCACTGATGTTAAGTAAAACTTTCATTATCCACATACATGGCGGGGCTTTTGAGAAATTTATCAAAGGATCTCGCTTCGCAAGGGAGACACTTCGATTTATAGTGAAAAGTAAAAAGTGCAAGGTCGTCTGTTTGACTCTGCAGCTAAATTTATTTCTGAGTTCTAACTTTAAACTTTTCCATGAGCCTACAGTACTCAAGAACCCTGGTCGCGTTGAAGGGGGGGATGAATTTACTATTGGGGAGAAAGATAACAACCGCCTTATTTTTGTCGGAAGGTTATGTAAAGAAAAGGGAATAAGAAATTTGGTTAGGGCAATTTATGATTTAAAGAATCTAGGGCATATATACTATCTAGACATATATGGCGACGGTGTTTTAAAAGAAGAACTTGGCGAGTTAATTCACAACATGAATTTGAGTGACGTTATTTCGTTGAAAGGTTGGGTCGACGATTCAACTATAAAGTATTATGAGTATAGTTTTAATGTACTTCCATCTGAAATAGAAGCTATGCCATTATCTGTTATTGAAGCCATGCAACAAGGTGTTCCATCAGTTGTCACTAATGTGGGGGCTATAGAAGAGATGCTAATTGATGGCGTTGACTCAATTATTCTAAGTGGCAATTCTCCAAGTGAAATATCAGTAGGTCTATTGACTTCCTCTGAGGCTAGCTATTCTCTGCTGGTAAAAAACGTATTAATGAACTTCAAGCAGAATTACTCTTCTAATGCATTTATGTCTTCGTGTTCATCTATTTATAGTAAAAAAGGTTAAATATGTGGAATAAAATTGGTTTTCAAATAATTGACTTGATTAGAGGTACTACATCATTATCAGTTTTTGAAGAAATGTCCAAAAAACAATATCTATCTCAAGAACAGATTGCAAATGAGTCAACTAGATTAATGGAGGCACACTTTAAGAGAGTGATTAAGACTGTTCCATTTTACAAAAATGATAAAAGATATAGTAATGCTTCTACAATGCCGTACCTAGAAAAAGAAAAAGTAAAATCTCATTATAATTCCTTTTTCTCTGAAGGAGTAGATAGAACCCAAGCAGTAAAAAAAAGTACAGGAGGCTCCACAGGAGCTCCGTTTACATATTATACGAGTAAAGAATCTCAATCCTACTTATGGGCTGGAATTTTGTTATCCTGGAGTGCCGCTGGGTATGAGATCGGAGATAAAGTTGCAATGTTAGCAGGTGCCTCTTTATTTAAAAATAAAAACATTTCCCAGAAAATCTATTACTCACTAATGAATACGGTGCTAATGGATGCAAATAACCTAACTGAAAGCACTTGCAAAAAATATATACATGATTTGAAAGCAAAGAAAGTTAAGTTTATCTATGGGTATGCCTCAGCAATTTTTGAATTGTCAAAAATTGCTGAGGCATTAGATGTCCAAATGAATATTAAGGGAGTGATCACAACTTCTGAAGTGTTGACTCCTATTATGCGGAAAACAATAGAAAGAGCATTTAAAACAAGTGTTTTCGATCAATATGGCTGTAATGATGCCGGTTTAGCCGCTTTTGAGTGCAAAGAGCATAATGGGCTTCATTTAAATACCTTAAGAGCTCACATATCGGTTGATCAAGATGGTTGTTTACATTCGACCGATCTTGTAAATGATGTTATGCCACTACTCAATTATTCAACAGGAGACCTAATTGAGTATAGTGAAGAAAAATGCGCCTGCGGAAGAGGGTTTCCTTTGCTAAAAAGTATAAAGGGACGCACTAATGATATGATTAAAACTCAGGGTGGAGATTTGTTACACTCATCATTTTTTAATAAACTATTTTCTTTAAATGAATGTATACAGACATATCAAGCAGTTTTTAAAAATGAGCATTTAGCTATAAATTTAATTACTGAGAATGAAATAGACACTTGCATTTTTCAGAGTGAAATTCAAAAAAAATTAAAAGGTATAACCATAAGTTTCTCAACAAATGAAACCTTAATTAGACTAGAAAATGGGAAAATTAAAAACCTAATTGTTGAGTAAAATAATCTGATTACAATTACTTAATTCGTATTTTCGAATTTAATTATAAAAATATCATAAATAAACTCGAGTATATACGTCTGAATCAGACGTAGGGCTATTATTCATCGCTTTTTATAATCGAGCAACCATTACTGAAACAAGAATAGGGAATAAAATGAAACGTATCGAGTTTTTAAAGTCACCAATGGACATTGCAACAATGGGGGAAACTGTTTCATTTGTTGAAGGTAAATTGGATGAAGGCAAGTTTTTACAACATGTGGTTGTAAACGTAGCCAAAATTGTAAATATGCAAAAGGACCCAGTTTTAGCTGATTCGGTGAAAGCGTGTGATGTGATTAATATTGATGGCATGGGCGTGGTGCTTGGTGCTCGATTTTTAGGTTTTGATGTGCCTGAACGTGTAGCTGGTGTCGACCTTTTCCATGAACTGCTTGAAATGAGTGCCAAACGAGATTTTCCCGTTTTTCTATTGGGTGCGACAGATGATGTTGTTAGCAAAACCGCTGAGAAAGTAAAAATGCAAAACCCTAATTTAACTATCGCTGGTTTTAATGACGGTTATTTCTGGGAAGATGAACAAGCAGTAGTAGATAAAATTAAAGCTTCAGGTGCAAAACTTCTGTTTGTTGCTATTACTTCCCCTAAAAAAGAAAACTTTATTAATAAGTGGCAAGACCAATTAGGTGTTGATTTTGTCATGGGAGTAGGTGGTACCTTTGATGTGGTTGCAGGTAAGGTAAATCGGGCCCCTAAATGGATGCAAGAATACGGACTTGAATGGTTTTATCGTATCATTCAGGAGCCTCGCCGCATGTGGAAACGTTATTTAGTGACTAATTCAAAGTTTGCTTGGTTATTACTCAAAGAAAAATTTAAGTAATATTGCAAGGAAGGGATGTCCACAATTTTTTTATATCGTTAATTGATATGAAAATTTAGTGGGTAATTTTCTAGTAACCCGGATAAAACTAGTTTATAGCTAGTGCCTATAGCGTTAAATCCTCTAAAGTGCAGTTAGTTGCTTTCCCCCCCCCTCATAAAAATGAAAATATTCATCGATAAATGACAAAAAAATTAGGTGTTGAGTTTGCTATGGACGTAGGAAATACCTTGGATATGATGGCTGGTAAGGTAAACCGAGCCCCAAAATGTTTTCAATATTATGTGCTGGAGTGGTTTTACCAAATCATTCAGGAGCCAAGGCGTATGTGGAACGTTATTTAGTGACTAATTCAAAGTTTGCTTGGATGTTATTGAAATAAAAGGTAAATAAGGCCAAATAAAAGTCATTTACATCTATTTTATGAGGTAGGACTGGTGTATTCTTTGCTTTCACTTAAAAGGGGAAGGAAAGCAATGAAAACAATAGAAACAATGGTGGCAATCTCGTTGATTGGCGCATCATTATCAGCAAACGCAATCGAAACGAAATACAGTGCGCTCGTTTTTGGGGATTTTGATTCTCCGCATGCGGCAAGCACTGGACCTTTAGCTATTGCAGGAGATGCATACTTAAATGGTTATAGTATTATGACGGAGGAAGGGGAGTTTGCATCTCATGATTATTCGTTAATTGTAAGTGGTGACCTTTCTTACCAAGCTGGACGCGTGTATAAGGGCAGTATTATTGCGGGGGGATCTGTCTCAGATATATCTGAAACAGTATATTTAGGACTTGCTGATGGTGCTACTATTAGTGGCTCGGCTATCCTTCCTGTTGATTTCTCTAGCCTGCAACAAAGTAGCATTGAGTATTCACAAGCATTAAGCAAAGAGCAAAATGTTGGTACGGTTACGATGCAATGGGGGGGCATTTACCTTGAAGGTGATTGTACTAGTGATATTCAGGTTTTTAATTTAGATGGATTTGAACTTGAAAAATCCCATACGTTAGCTCTTAATTGTGTACCAGATGGTGCTAGCGTCATTGTTAACATTAGTGGCAACAAAGAAAATTTCAAACCTTTAAGTAATATTAGTTTGGGCGATTTCACTGCTCATCGCCAGCAAACGATTTTTAACCTTTATGAAGCAACCTCACTATCAATTTCTGGTGTTGCATTAGAGGGCATGGTTTTGGCACCAAAAGCTGATATTGATGCTCCTTCAGGCACTTCAAACGTAAGTGTTATAGCTAATAGCTGGAAAGGCTCTATGCATTTAGCTTATCACCCCTTCAATGGTAAATTACCAGGATCAAAGGATGTTCAACCGATCTCTGCAGAAGTAAAATGGCAATGGAATAGTAGTTCTTTTATGCCTGAATTCAATCAAGTGATGATAACGCCTGTTGTTGCTCAGTTAAATGATGACAATAATGATGGTATTATCTCTAATCTAGATGTCGCTGATGTTATTGTAACGACGTATAAAGGTAGTGCATATAAAGTACCGAGTATTGTACGTGCACTTAGTGGGATAGATGGCAGCGAACTTTGGCAATACGACTCAGTTTTGCTCGCTGATCCTCGCTTTTCTCCTGCTGTCGCAGATTTAGATGGTGACGGTGTGGTTGAAGTGTTAGTCGCAGATGGAAAAGCGGGGGTATTACGCATTGCAAACAACTTAGGGCTTGTTCAAAAAGAGATCTCCCTTGTAGGTAAATCTGCAGGAAACATCAGTATTGCTGACATTAACAATGATGGTCTTGCTGAAATTCTGGTTGGAAATTCTGTCATTAATGCTGCTGGTGAGTTAGTTTTTTCTCATGGCTGGTCAGCTGATTCGATCTCATTTGATAGCAATAATGACGGTAAGCAAGAGATTCTAGCTGCTGGTTCATTATATGATTATAACGGGCAATTGCTGTGGCAGTTTACTGCTCAGAGTCACCCGTGGTTTTCGTCAATTGCAAATTTTGATAACGACTCTCAGCCAGAAATTGTGCTTTCAATCCCAGGTATAGATACTACGGAACATACAATTGCTTTGTTAGAACATAACGGTAATGTTAAGTGGAGAAAAGATGGAATTAAAAGCCATGGTGGTGGTACACAAGCAGTATCTAATTTTTTTGGGGGTGAACAACTAGGTATTGTTTATGCTGGTTATACATCTGTTGACATGTTAGATGCAAATGGCGAAATTGTTTGGCAATATTTAATGGATGATATGGGCAGTGGCAAAATTGGTTTAAGCTCTTACGATTTTAATGGTAATGGGCGTGATGAAGTAATTGTTCAAGACCATTTCAAAGTAGCTATAGTTGATGGCTTAACAGGTAAAGAGTTATTTCAAGTAGCTAACTCAACAGCCACACTTTGGGAATACCCAATTGTTGTAGATCTAGAAGGTGATAATAACGCTGAAATGATTGTCGTTTCAAACAATAAAATAGGTAATTATAATATCAATACAGGTGTTTCAGTTTACCAATCATCTGATAATAATAAACCATGGGTAAATGCTACGCGCATTTGGAATCAACACTCTTTCCATATGACCAATATCAATCAAGATGGCACTGTTCCACTTGTTGAGGAAAATAGCTGGTTACTTAATAACAGTTACCGTTCAAGTACAATCAAATAGCTGCTACATATAAGTCACTGTAAGGCTCCTCGGGGAGCCTTTTTAATTTTACGCATTTCATAATATACTGAACGGTTCATTGTTACTAAGTAAGCAAGATGAAACCGTATTCGTAATCAGTATTCTTTTCGTATAACAATATTGATGAGAACGGTCAGTTTCCTTAATAATAACATATACCGTTCAACTACTTTAAAAAAGGTAATGATAAGGACGACCATAAACAATGGACGTGTAATGAACGCTACCAATATTATTATACTAAATATATCAAATAACAGATTTTGAACCTATTTTTCGCATGTTAATTTGATTACATCTTTGATTTTTAATTTAATTATTTAATTAATGATTGTAAATTATCTTAAAAAAGGCTTCAATGCATTTTTTTCGTTTCTAACATTGGAGGAGCTTTTTTTGAAAATAGCAATTGCAGGAACAGGTTACGTTGGTTTATCCAATGCCGTTTTATTAGCGCAACACAATGAGGTTGTTGCTGTTGATATAATAGAAGAAAAAGTAGCACTAATTAATAATAAACTTTCACCTATTTCTGATGTTGAAATCGAAGAGTTTTTAGTAAACAAAAAATTAAACTTAACAGCAACGCTAGATGCACCGTTGGCGTATAAAGATGCTGATTTTGTTATTATTGCCACCCCAACTGACTATGACCCGTTAAACAATTATTTTAATACTAGCTCTGTTGAGGCGGTGATTAAAATAGTGATGCAAATAAACCCTAATGCAGTGATGGTGATCAAATCAACTGTTCCGGTTGGTTACACTAAACGCATAGCTGAAGAGCTTAACTGTAATAACTTGATCTTCTCTCCTGAGTTTTTACGAGAGGGGAGTGCATTATATGACAATTTACACCCTTCTCGTATTATCGTGGGTGAGGTTTCTAAGCGTGCTGAAACCTTTGCTAACTTATTAGCACAAGGGGCTATCAAAAATAATATCGATATTTTGTACACCGACTCGACAGAAGCAGAAGCGGTTAAACTGTTCTCTAATACTTACCTTGCAATGCGAGTTGCCTATTTTAATGAGTTGGACTCGTATGCAGAGGCTCACGAACTTAATACAGAACAAATTATTCGTGGTGTTGGTTTAGACCCTCGCATTGGTGACCATTATAATAACCCCTCATTTGGATATGGTGGCTATTGTTTACCTAAAGACACTAAACAGCTCCGTGCAAACTACCAAGATGTACCTAACTGTTTGATTAATGCAATTGTTGATTCTAATACTACCCGTAAAGATCATATTGCTAGTTCAATATTAAAACGTAATCCAAAAGTCGTTGGTATCTATCGCTTAATCATGAAAGCCGGCTCAGATAACTTTCGTGCATCAAGTATTCAAGGCATCATGAAGCGATTAAAAGCAAAAGGGGTTGAAGTTATTATTTATGAACCCGTGATGAATGAAGATGAATTTTTTCATTCCAAAGTTATTACCAACTTAGCTGAGTTCAAGCAATTATCTGATGTGATTGTTGCCAATCGTATGCTTAACGATATCGCTGATGTCGCCGATAAAGTCTATACCCGTGATCTTTTTGGTAGTGATTAGCTTTCTATTTATGCCTCTATGACAAAGGTCGAATTTTATTGTTTTGCACCTGTGGCTTTATTGACCTCCACTGAAACCAAGCTTGTAAATCTTATAAACCAATACATACCGTAATACAAGGGCATAACTTTGTAGGTCAATTCAGCACGAAAGTGTTAGTTATTCAATAACACACTCTACTATTTGTAAATGGACTTAAAAATGAAAAACGATATAGTTGCGATCAGTTCTGCTATTTTAACTGACACAATAAAAAATGACTTCGCTGGGCAAGACCCTTTTGATGGTTTGAATAGTGGCCTTTTTTCTGTTTTTCCGACATTAAAAAAAGGTTTATTTGGACTGGCTTGGATCCAGTTTCACAAGCGCTCTATAGTAAATTTTCGTGGTTTACTAGGCATTCCCAAAAAACGTAATCCAAAGGGAATTGCGTTATTTATATTAGGTCTGCTAGAAGAATATAAGCATAAAGCAGACAAAACACACCTCACCCAAGCGATGGCTTTGGCTGATTGGTTGTTAAAACAAAAAAGTGAACCATCAAAATGGCAGCACGCATGTTGGGGCTACCATTTTGATTGGAATGCACGCGCTTTTTTTGTACCTAAAGGCAAACCTAACGTGATTACTAGCATTTATGTTGCTCAAGCATTATATGCATTATATGAGATCACCCTTGATGAACGTCATAAGCAGGCCGCTTTTGATGTGGCGCACTTTATTGTTAATACACTATATACCGAGTTTGATGGCCGTAAATTTTTTGCATATATTCCTGGCGAAACTACTTTTGTTCATAATGCTAGTTTATGGGGAGCTGCGTGGGTCGCTAAGGTGGCTACGTTAACAAATAATGATGCGTACCGAGAATTGGCAACAAAAGTTGCTAGGCAATCAATAAAAGAGCAAGCCGCTGATGGGTCATGGGTCTATGGCTCACGACACCACCATCAATTTATTGATGGTTTTCATACTGGCTATAATCTTGAAGCGTTGGACCTTTTAAGAAAATCACTCATGACAAACGAGTTTGACCAGGCGATCGATCTAGGGTTAGCGTATTATCGTCGTGAATTGATCGAAGAGGACGGTACTGCAAAATATTATAACAACAATCGTTATCCACTTGATATGCACTGTGTCTCACAGGCGGTATTAACCTTGATGAAAGTCAGTGGTACTGACTCAGACAAGCAGTTAGCTGCTAAAGTTATCAATCGTGCTATTGAGACGCTTTATATACCTAAAAAACAACATTTTATGTATCAAAAGCATAAAAACATCAGTAATAATATTAACTATATT
>Ga0105359_10003929_pt1 | contig 12013 bp, 2 predicted proteins | sample GOMGulsemesocosm_6_FD_83659 | JGI IMG/M metagenome (GOLD analysis project Ga0105359, IMG submission 83659) | Methane-oxidizing microbial communities from mesocosms in the Gulf of Mexico - GOM8C Gulf of Mexico | ecosystem: Environmental > Aquatic > Marine > Cold seeps | place: Gulf of Mexico... | reverse complement strand
GGGTGTTGTCGGTCGGCCAATTCAATGCTGTCTTTGAGATAATCAAAGGCTAATTCGTTAGCGGTACAATAGACGATATCTCTGGCGTATTGCTCGCGCCGCTGTGCCACTTGCATACCTTGCACTATCACCCCAACCGATAACCCTAAACGTCGATACACCGGGCTCATCAACTGCGCATCGCGATCGGTCAGGTAGTCGTTAACAGTGATCACGTGCACAGGAATACCTGCCATCGCCGCCGCCGCCACCGGCAGAGTAGCCGTCAAGGTCTTGCCTTCACCGGTCTGCATCTGCGCTATGTTGCCATGTAAAATAGCCAGGCCGCCAAGGATCTGCACATCAAAGTGGCGCATATTCAGGCTGCGCCCAGCCACCTCGCGAATAGTGGCAAAAGCGCCAACCAGTAATTTATCGGTTAAGCCGCTATGGCGTAGTTCAGCGCGCAGTCGGTAAATTTGTTGGTCAAGCTCACTGTCTTGCAGCTGTTGATACTTTGTATCTAGTCGTTTGATTCTCCATAGCAACGGCCGATAACTCAGCAATGCAGCTCGCAGTGGCCGAGCAAAAAAATTACTCAGCGCCCGCCACCAACGGAACATCAATTGCTGACGTTCGATACTGCGCTGCGGTCTCTCCAGGTTGCTAGCCGGGCGTTTCTGCGGCCTTTTATACATCAAACTGCCTCAACAAGACCCTGCGGGTAGCCCGGTACCAGCGCCAGAATATCGGCTCTGGGTCATGCTCAATGAGCACGTAAACTCTTTCATCAAAGCGCTGCTTTAATGCTTTGGGGGCTGCTAATTCCAGCCGGAAATAACTTTGGTAACTTTGTAATTGTTGCTCGCGCTTCGGATCGAGGATTATTTCCCCCCCGCCTTCAGTACTCAAGGTGGTACTGGGGAGTAGCTTAGTAGAGCTAGGCAACAGGCGAATTATTTTTCCCGGGTAACTTGTATTGGGCTGCGATGCCACCCGCAATTCAATGCTGCGGCTCTGCTGACGCACTCTATCTATATTATCTTCTGAAATCATTACAGCTAGGGGCAATGTGGCATAATCTAATACGTAGCCCAATAATTCACCGCGCTGGAAAAATCGACCCTGCAGCTGATCCCTGGTAACGGCGACAAACTCGCCAGCCACTTGGCTGACAACCTTTAAGCCCGTTATGCGCTCTTGCAGGCGCTGGTATTCTTGGTCAATATAGTTTAATTCCTGGAGCAGAATATCCGCGGCATTTCGATCACCGATACTACCCTGATAACGCGCCTGAGCTTCGAGCAATTGCGACTTTAACACCGCTGCCTGAGCCACTAAATCAGGAGCACTCATGCGCATTAGCTGCTGCCCTGGAACGACTGCTTCGCCATTGGCAATCGACATTTTTTCAACAAAACCACTGACGTTGGCTCTGATAAAGGCTTGCTGGGGGACGTATAATACACCTTGGGTACTGGTTTTATAGGCCACTGGAAAAAAACCTAACAACCAGACTAACGCAGCAATAATACTCCCCGATACCAAGAAAATTCTCGATCGCCTGGCTCTCAACTGAGGATCTGACATAGGTTTAGCCACCATTTTTATTACAGGTAAAAATAAACTGCTCCACACCGACCAAAATGCCAATAGCACTCCGACAAAAAAGTATTGCGAGGCGACAAAGAGTGAGATAGCCACCATCACAAACAATCTGTAAACATAGGCAGTAACTGAGTATGCGACTAACCAGAATGATTCAGATTTACTCTGCGCCAGCGGTTTTACCCCCGACACTTTAAACAGATAGCGCTTACACAGATAGCCAAATTGATTGTTGCCTCTGCTTCCCAGGTTCGGTATTTCCAAATAGTCAGCCAGCACGTAATAGGCATCAAAGCGCAACAGCGGGTTGCCATTAAACAGCAGCGTGGAAAATCCGCCAATCAACATCACATTAAACGCCAGTGCTCTCACTATCCCAGGCTCCACCATTACCCAGACGATCATGGCCAAAGCAGAAAGCATTAATTCTGCCATTATGCCGACCGCCCCCACCACCATACGCTGATATTTATTGCGAAAAGCACTCGCCGCGGAGGCATCTACATAGGGAACCGGGAACAATACCAATAACATAACTCCCATCTCATGCACTTCACCGCCCCAACGCTTTACCGCATAGGCGTGGCCGAGCTCATGGAAAACTTTTACAAATGGGTAGACCAGGGCTATCAGCAAGATATTTTCCAGCGCCAATAATCTATCGGTCATATTCTCTGTCAGAGCCGACCAATTGATGATAGCCAAAGCCAGTCCTATGACAATTGACAACAACCAGAGCACGGCACCCGCTTTAGAAAATAAACATCTGGCGATGATTCCCGTCGACTTAAGAAAGGTTTCCGGGTCTAGCATCGGGATACGGATACTGAGCGGGGATTTCAGTTGCTGCATGATTTTACTGCGCGACTCTTGCTGTCGGCGCCGCTGTAACTGCTCTATATCTGGCAGCGCATCGGTCTGGATAACGTTGGCCCGGTTCAACTGCGAAATCAGGCTGATCACTTCGTCCTGGCTGGGTAATTCGTCGCCCAAACTCTGACAGGCAGCATCCCAGATTTGCTGCAGAGTCTTTTTACCATCGAGCAGCCCGATAAGCTGGTAAGCCTGAGGTGAAAAGCGTTGAAATTTGCCGGTGGCATGATCTTGCAGTACATACCAAACTTTACCGCGATAGACATGACGATGAATTTTAGCGTGTTTACGCAAGCGCACCTTTAACCCTGAAACTTTGTACCAGGATGAGCTAAACAGTGATCCTGACATTCATCGGCACCTTTTGGCCAGTGAGAATTTTTGCACCGCGTAAATCCCGCTTATGCTGTTGTCGTTTAGCACTGCTAACCCCACCAGGACCAGATCTGCAAACGCAGCCACTCCATCCCCTCACGCGACCAAATTTCTACTAATTTTCGCTCATCGATGCTGATTTTACCTATACCTTCCATGCCAGGTTGCAATTGATCAAACTGCTCTGTGAACTCACCCTCGGCGATATAGAAGCTGGTCCCGTCACGGGTTTCTGTCAATGGTGTTATTTTACTTAAGGCAAAATCAAAGGCGACCTCCGGAAGGGCCGACAAGTACAAGCTCCCGCGCTGCCCAATACTGAGATCGGCTATACGGCTCTCTTTAATTAACAGACTGATGCGATAATCGTTATCCGGTGACACTTTAAGCAGCACTTCGCCTTTATTAACGGCACTGCCAAGGCGCTGACTCAGGTCCCCGCTGACAATTAAACCATTGTAGGGTGCTTTTAATTCAGCTCGGTTCAAACGGCTGCTAACCAGCTCCAGCTGCGCTGCAACTTGGCCCTGCTGAGCATTGATAATATTTATCTTCGCTCTGTCGTGTGTTGCAATTGCCTCTTGATATTGGCGGTTTAGCTTAGATTTTTCACTCAGCCACTTTAAACGCTCTAAATGCATATCGCGGTTATCCAACCGCACTAACACATCACCAGCCTGCACTCTATCTCCGGCACGCGCTTGTGCCGCCTGGATGTAACCATCATATGGCGAGACTATGGCTCTTTGGATTGCGCTTTCCAGACGTGCATCAGCAGATAGCCTATAAGTGCCGGTGGCGGTATACAAAAAATAACTTAAGCCAATCAGCCCTAACAGCAATAGCTTTCTGCCTAAATAGCCACTGCCAAATAACCTGCCTAATTGGCGCTTAGATGAGGAAAACACTTTAAGTAACAGCGCTCGGTCATTCAGCCGCTTGTCTTCCAGGGCTGGCATCACCAAACTGGCGATACTCTGACAAAGTCCCGCCTGACTGTCACTGAAGGGGACATCCGGGTTGCCTTCTAATACTAGCGCCCCTTTATTACTGCCTGACAGATACAAGGGAATGGACAAAACACAAGCATCACCTTGTTGCTCCGACAACCGCCTGTGCGCCAGCGTAATGACACTGTCGATAGCGGGGACATCATCTTCTGAGTCGGCTTGGATCGCCAGAACTGATAGCGGATAGCAGATACTTTGATTCTGATCTAAGCACTCATCCATCACTTGCTCGATACTTTGCACTAAGTTCATTCGTTTACCGAACTGAGTACTGTGCGATAAGTGCTTTAAGCGCGACTTATTATTTTTAAATTCACCTAAACTGACCCTGTCACAGTTGAATAGAACAGCCAACTCTGTCACCAGGCGTACTGCAGCACTTTGATAATCAGTTTCAGACAGTACCCTGGCCAATATATCCACGCGCTGAGACATACCGCTATGTTCAAGCTTGAGTTGTTGTAATTGATTCTGGTAGTTCAATACTTCAATACTGGCAATACTGTATTGCAGCAGGGCCATCGCCTGTTCCAACTCCGCCTGGTTGTGCACTTGTACAGCCATCGACACCAGGGCGATCAGTTGCTGTGCATTATTAATTCGCACGGGATATACGAGCGCAAAAGTCTCTAAGCTTGCTGCAGATGCAGTCGTTAAACTGCTTATTTGCGCTTGCTGAGTATTGTCCAGTTGCTCGCTGAGCGTAGACAGTGCCGTGTAAGTTTCAAGGTTATCTTGTAAACTGGCCACCGTTAACAGCGCTGATTTGTTGTCCGTCACTTTGACAACACCCGCCAGCAAACCCGGAATCAACCTTTTCTGTCCAGTCAGCCAGGACTGATAATATTGCCCCTGAACTTTTCGTAAGTTTTGATCCACAGCATTACTTTCAGCGTCAGCTGCAGTTGTTTGCCATTCACTCAAGCTAAAACCTTCATTCATTGTTTTAATACTATCCTTAAAACCAATACTGCCCATAGGGTTATACTGTGACTCTACGGGCAGTAGCGAGAAACGCAAGCAAAAGTTCTCCTAACACTAGTGAGGGCAGATAAATTTGTAACGTCTGTAGCTAACAGTGCTCTTAGACCCAAAAACCCACCCTTTTCGCTGCTATTTATTAATGCAAACTTATCAGCTAAGGGCTAGCCTGATAAAACAACGTAGATAAAAGCCCTTTAATTAATCAATTATTGCCAGCCTCATTCGACTTAAACTTCAATCGACCCTTGAGAATATAAATGTTACCTAGCTGTGTTACCCCCTGTGCTACCTAAGGTAACACCAAGGTTGAGATAAGTAGCACTCTGAGAATTAATCTTAGGAAATTTTCTTAATTATAATTATTATTCTTTTAAATCATCAAGTTAAAAAGATGGCACGGCACGTGCAATAGTATAGATATAATAAAAATAAAATGTAACAAACTACATTAACTAGTAATAAAAATAATAACAGGCAAATGTAGAAACAAAATCGGTCTCCATAACAATAATAACTGAGACTATCCTGTGCTGATCAGATCAATATCGAAACGGAAACAGTGAGCAACAATAATAACAATGCCAACTGTCTCTCATTATCGGTCAGCCGACTCTTCTCTCCTACTACTGCACAAAACATCTACCCTCTTATAGCATTACCCCAATAATATCCAAATCCCATACTCAGTAAAGCCTATTTACTTCCTCAAACATTATGACTAATTAAAGCATCTGTAGATTATTCTATCGGGCAATAAAAAAGCCGCGGATGCGACTTTGTTACTCTAATGAGTGTATTGCACAGACCTCACTGCCCGGCAAATACTTTAGCGTTGCTAAAGCAAACCTGCCCCCTAATAACAGAAACCAGCTTACAGAGCCATACTGTGACTCTGCAGCTGAAATGGGTAACGTTCATTACAAGCAACAAGTTAGCTAGCTTTACGTTTGCCCTTTACTGACTTATTGACTCCCATTAATGCCCAACCACTAAAGCTGGCCAGAGTCGCCTGTAAGTTGATAGGTGATCCGTCATTGGCAGCGGCGCTGTTTTGCAATTTCTCTAGCTGACGCTCTAGCTCTGCAGCATCTTGCTGTTTGTCAGTCGAATTCTCTGGCTGATCAGCTTGATCTGTCGTAGCAGGCGTTTCACAAACGGGTTCACCGTCAACGTCAACACATTCCACTTCTTCTGTGCTCTGTGCCTCATTCACCGCCTCTGGATCTACAGCTTCTGTCCCTTCAACAGCTTCTTGAGTTTGTGCATCTCCCTGAATCAGGAAGCCGTCTTCATCGTACTGTAACTCCTCTTCGCCTGTTTGCTCTACTATCTCCTCAGTACCTGCAGCAGTCGGCGCTGTCGGAATGACAAAATCCACTCCATCAGGCTGAAGCTGCACTACACTCTGATCACTGTGCTGGCTTGTAACTTGACTTAGACGTCCCAGTGCCGCATCTGCACCTTGGCTGAATTGGGTCGCTAGTGCGGTTCTGCCACGAGCGACAGCACCTAAATCAGACTGTTCAAACACTTGCTGGGCAAAGTTAACAAACAGTGATGTCTGAGTTTGACGGATTAAATCCAAGCTGCCCTGTGCTAACGAGATGATGAAAGTAGCTTGTTCGTTACCCGCTGGGTTAGAGGCAAAGGTGAATCTGCCGTACTCGCCCAATAAGATGTCTTCTCTGAAGTCGGCGTAGAACAGATCGCTTCCGAAAGCGCCCATCATACGGTCAAGTCCTGCGCCACCTAATAGCGTATCGTCACCACCGACAAACAAGTCGATTGTTTCGAATATGATGTTATCTGGATTACGAGTAATCTGTGAGCCGTCGCCACCGATAATATCGTCACCCGCCGCCCCGTCTAATCTGTCGCCGCCAAAGCCACCGAAGATAATATCCCGGTCACTACCACCAGTGATGTTATCTGCAGCACCAATACCAGTATTACCGGTGCGGGCCAGTAAATATCGCCCGCTGGCATCGCTGAATATCTCGCCGTCATCACCTATAATCAGGGTTTCACCGGATGTATTAGTGATGCGATCGGCACCGACACCGCCTATCGCCTGATCTTCGCCTGTGCCTAAACTGATAGTATCGTTGCCACCGGTACTTGCATTTACATCGGTACTAAAGGCCTTGCGACGAATACCATCAACATATTCAACCTGGCCATTATCACCGATCACCGTATCGTTACCGGCACCGCCGGCGAGGATATCTGCACCAAACCCGCCGATCAGGGTGTCATTGCCTGAATCTCCGCTTAGGTCGTCGACATTACCGCTATTGATGTCACTACTGTAGGCCTTAGTGACTATATCATTGAGCAGTTCAAAGGAACCGTGGTCACCAATGATCAAATCATTGTCGCTACCACCGGCAATAGTATCGCGGCCTAAACCACCGATGATCATGTCATTGCCACTGCCGCCGACAACACTGTCATCGCCGCCAGTATCTCTGTTGGTGTTTGTGATATTTATCACGGAACTAGTTGTCAAAATACGATTGGTATTAGCCAACTGAGTAATCACGCCTTTGTCGGCAAGAATAATATCATTACCGGCGCCACCGTCGATAATGTCTCTGGACACGACTAAGCTGTCTGCAGTCTCAGGGTTATCATTGGCTGCATCTGCAGTGTTGACGATATGCAATACTTGCGTCGACAGATCTAACCTGACTGACAGATCCAGATTGATTCCTGAATCGCCGTAGATATGATCGTTGCCGCCAAGGCCGAAGATAGTATCTTCACCGGAACCACCGGCAATATGATCACCGAACTGCGAGCCGGTTAATCGATCGTCTCCCAGGCCACCGAAGATAACCACAGAGCCACCAGCGCCTGTAGCATCTATCCTGTCATTACCTGGGTTACTGAACTCTCTGGCAAAGGCTGTTTTGTTCAGCGAAGTGGCGTTGTAGCTGCTGCCATCCTGCACTGAATCGCCCAGTAATATCAGTGCACTGTCACTGTCTGAACCCGTGACAGTCAGCGTATCATTACCGCCACCACCGTGAATCACACTGATGCTACCGGCCGCTGTGCCGGCGACTTCAAATTCGTCGTTACCGGTGCCTAGATAAGTTTCCAGAACTTCGATATTGGTATATTCGACTCCCTTACCAACACCCATACCTAGGCCAGTGATACTAGTTGCGGTTAAAATACCATCAACATGATCTTGCACACTGCCGTCATTGAACATGTATAAACGGTCAGTCTGCTGGGACTCATCTGTGCCTAGTGATTCAATTATTAGTTCACCGTCCAGCTCTGTCGGTAACATGACCGCACTGATCAATGAACGCTGCTTATCGGCGGGAACACCGCCGTCGATAATTAACTTACCGCGGATATTATCCAAGGTATGTGCCTGCAGACCCGGCTTTTGTACTGGTTGTTTGTCTTGATCGTGCTGATAGCTCGGATTCGGGCTAACAATCAGTTCGATTGCTTTATCCCAATCACCATCAGTGATGCCGAAGGTCACTGTGTTATCAGTACTGTTAAATCTAGGATCGTTACTGGTGATCAGCACTTGCTGATCGTTAAGTAAGTTAATCGTCACAGGCGCCGTTGGTTTTTTGCTTAAGCTTAGTGAATAGTCATCACTGTTACTGGCACTGACCACAGTATTGCCATTGCTGGCTGTCACTACCACCGCACCGGTATCGTTATCAACTACCGTTAGGTTAACTTGCACATTGGCTAAGTTTTGATAATCAGAAACCGCATTACTGGATGTGCTTAATGAGATATTCGCCTGATAGAGATTCTCTACCGCTGTATCGTCAATGGCGCTGACAGTGAAGTTCTGTAATTGATCCCAGTTAGTGCTATCAAATACAAGACTGGTCTTGTTTAAGTTTACCTGCCCGATTAAGCCCGTCGGGATGATTTCCGCTAATGCAACGGTTACAGTCTCTCCCGCTGCTGGTTGAGTCGCTAGGCGTACATTGAAAATCTGGCTAGTTCCAGCTTCAACAGCCACAGGATTAACACTGCTGGTGACTATTAGGTCGGCTTTATCATTATCGTTGACTGTCACTTCAATATTGGCAATGTCTAAACCATCAAAGTCTGGGTTATCACTGCTGACACTGTGTGAGATCACATAATCGCGTTGCCCTTCTGCCGCAGTATCGTTAACTGCCCGGACAAAAATCTCATGATTATCTGCCCAGTTCTTCGTTGAATCGACGCTTATAACCAAGGATTCATAGAAGTTAATATTGTCTATTGAAACTAAGACACTATCTGCTTCTATACCTGCATGTGTCAGTGATTTATCACTGGTCGATGCACGAGCCGCCGATACAGTGATAAACGCTAAAGTAGCTACCGTAGGTTGAGCGACATCCATGGATATCTGGTAACTGTCGACTAATCCGTCTTCATCTACCTCAAGCTGCCCGTCAAGCGCATCTACTTTAACCGCGCCATTGCTACTGTCGGCAACATTCAGTGCCAGACCGTTAACAAAGATGCCGTTATAGGCGCCATCGTCACTGGCCACGCTGTGGTTGATGAAGCTACTGCGCCCCTCGACTGAGTAAGAGACAATCGGTGTAGTCACATCGCCTGCAACATTAAAGGTATCTGCCCCTAAACCACCGATAATGGTCGTTTCCATGTTGGCATTGGTGCTGAGCACGTAGAAAGTATCATCGCCTTCCAGGCCATCAACTTCCGCCAGTTCTACACCGGTAAAGCCAACATTCAATCCGGCACCAAAGATACCTTTATCGGTTATCATGAAGCTGTCATCTGCTTCGGTACCTAGTACAACAACGGTATCTGTACCGTTACCGCCATCAATGCTCAGTGGCGAGTTAATGCTGTATTGAATACTGTCATCGCCATCACCACCAAAGAGCTCGACATCACCACCACCAGCGGTCAGCTGGCTGCCTTTTTTCAGGAAGGCGCGGATCACAAAGCTATCATCACCGTCTTCGCCGTAAAGCTTAGTGGTGGCTTTGTTAGAATACACTTTAACCTGATCTTCACCGGCACCGCCGTAGATCACCATCGGCAGAGAGTTACCTTTACTGAGGAAGCCCAAAGTAGTTTCAGTGGTTTCAATTTCATCACCAACAGCGACATTACCCAAAGATGATAAGCGATCATCGGCAAACAACTGGCCGATTTGGAAATTATCGTCGCCAGCACCACCGTCTAAAGTAGTGATACTGCTGTTATCATCGGAGAAGAAATGATCATTGCCGTCGTGACCATTAATGGTCAGGCGTGCATTGATGTTGCTGTCGTAGTTTATACGTTCGACATTGGCGGTGTATCCACCGCTGCCATCTTGGTGCATGGCGGCGACAAAGTTAGCTCTGAGCAGGAAGTTATCAACGGCTGCAGTACCATTGATTGTCAGCTTATCGGCACCAGAGGCCGCAGAACCCGTATCGACAACGTCAATCACATAACCCGCATCAGCGGCTGTGCGGTTAATCACGTAACTGTCAGTACCTGACTCGCCATCCAGTTGTAGCTTATCACTGCGACTGTGCAGTTTGTTAATGGTGATAAGGTCGTCACCAGCGCCAGTGCGGACAAAAGCATCACCGCTTAACTGCTGCACATCCAGTAGTACCTGATCATTGCCAGTACCTGTATTGATCTGTATCTGGGAGGCGGATAGCTTACCGTACAAAGCAACAGTCGCCGCTTCGCTGTCGGCGCTACCTATATCAGTATTTAATATTAGCGTGGTGTTAGCTGTTAACTGCGCACCTTGCTCTAAACGCAATTCATCACCTGCGTTTAAGGTCACCGAACCCAGTGTCGACTCAACCGAAGCTGTGTTTACAAAAGTCAGGATATCAGTACCAGCAGCGCCCGAGTCACTCGCCGTCAAGCTGATATTGCCAGTGGTAGATAGCACTTGCTCGATGACGGTCAGTGGGCTGTTAGCCGTAATTGAGATATTACCCGCTGCATTGACGCCATTTAACAGATCTGTCACTTCACCAAGTAGTAGATGCCCGGTATTTAGCCAGTCAATACTGCCGCTAACCGCCTGAGCTTCCAAATTATTGATTTGCGAGCTAATCGCCGAGCCTGCACCTATATTATCAGCCGCTATCATACGTACTTTATCAGCGCGTAAATTAACCCCTGAGCTGGCCCCATTAATGACACTGGCGGCGGCAACTATATAGATATCAGCATCCGCGGCACCTGTGTTATCTGAGTCAGCAACTAAGTTTCCTAGTCTAAGATCGCCTGACGTTTCACTCAGGTAAGTATCTAAATGGCTGTAACTGTTTATTACACCTGCGTTTACGGCATTAGTGTCTATTTCCAGCTGATTACCAAATTGGCCGATGCCGCCTTTAAGGGCGTTTAAGTGGATGGAAATCGCCTTGATATCGGTGTTACCCGTCAGGCTTATATCCTGGAAGCTATTATCACTTTCACTGTCCAATATCGACTTGCTGGCCTTTAGGTAGACATCTTTAGCAGATTCAATCTCAGCCACCATTAAGTGCGATTCAACCGCATTCAGGTAAACATCATTGCCCGCATCGGCACTTGCCGCACCGCTGATCTTAAAGTCAATATAATTAGGGCTAGTTGCCGTAGCGCTACCAATTTTGCCACCGGCCAGTAACTGTAGATTAACACTGCGTATATTGATAATGGCGTTAGTCAGATCGGTAAAGGCATCGCGAATATCCGCAGCAGCTACCAGTGATACATCTGCGGATGAACTAATTTTTTGCACTATTACAGAGGCACTGCCACTAGGGGCTTGGCCACTGGCAGCACTGTTTAACTGACCGGCACCGATAGTGACACTACCCACCGCTGCCACATCTGCAATATTCAAATCTGCAATTTGATAAATGCTGCCATCAATAGTCGCTGCGCCTTCTACTTGCCATATATTGGCCAGGCCTGAAGTATCAACACTTAAGCTGGCACCATCAACTAATTGCAACTTAAAGGCAGAACCATCTGCCGCTTGTATATCACCGCGGGCAATCAATACCAGATCATCGCCGCTAGTAACAGAACTGCTACCAGTGCTGTTATCAATAATGGCACCTGAGGCATTCAGGCGAACCCAACTGGCTCCAGTGACTTGATCCAGCACTAAATCACCGCTTTGTTCAATGGCGATACCAGCATCGGCAGTGGCTTTCAAAGAAGCG
>Ga0105359_10003922_pt1 | contig 12021 bp, 10 predicted proteins | sample GOMGulsemesocosm_6_FD_83659 | JGI IMG/M metagenome (GOLD analysis project Ga0105359, IMG submission 83659) | Methane-oxidizing microbial communities from mesocosms in the Gulf of Mexico - GOM8C Gulf of Mexico | ecosystem: Environmental > Aquatic > Marine > Cold seeps | place: Gulf of Mexico... | reverse complement strand
TAGCAGGAGCTTTTTTTGCTGGTGCTTTTTTAGCAGCAGGTTTTTTCTTAGCAGCCATGGTATTTCCTTTCATGGTAAATAAATTAAGTGAAGCGTTATGGTGATAGATGCAAGGTGTCGCTCTGCATCTCGCTCACAGGCCCTATTTTTAAAGCAAAAAAATAGGGCGTGCAAGTGCAAAGCCCTATTTTTATAGTGTTTTTGATGAAAAAACATCAAAAACCATCATTGATCGGCAATTTAAAGGACTATTTAGCTAGCCAGTTTAAGTAATGTACCAAAAATGCTGGTGTATTTTTCCGGGAATAAACGCTGTATACGATCCATGAATTTCGCGTCTTGGCCGATTAAAATGCGGCGTTTATTTTTACGGACTCCATTTAATATGGTTTGTGCCGCTTTTGCTGGGGTCGTGCGGGCCATCTTATTAAACTCTTCAATTTGCTGGGCGTGAGTTTGCTCACCCACCATTGAAGTATGCATGCGACCATTAACAACAATATTGGTCTTGATTCCGCCAGGGTGAACACAACCAACATAAAGATTGCTGTCTTTTACTTCTTGACGCAGAGATTCGGTGAATCCTCTAACTGCGAATTTAGCCGCATTATATTGTGATTGTGTTGGCAGAGCGATAATGCCAAAAATACTGGATACATTAATGATCGCGGCTTCAGGGCGACTTAGCATATGAGGTAAGAAGCTCTTAGTACCGTAAACAACACCCCAGAAATTTATGTTCATTAGCCATTCGAAATCATCGTAGCTGCAATCGTCGACGGTTTGGGCGAGAGCAACCCCAGCATTATTGAAGAGCAGGTCGGCATGGCCAAATTCACTGATGATATCTTTTGAATACTGTTCAAAAGCTGAACGGTCTGCAACGTCCAGTTTGGTTATTTTTACTTTGCCATTACCTTCAAGGCTAGTTTGTGTTTCTTCTAAGCCTTTTAAATTAACATCTGAAAGTGCTAGTTGAGCACCTTCGATACTGAGTTGCTGTGCTAATGCGCGGCCAATACCGGAACCTGCGCCGGTAATAACAGCGACTTTATTGGCAAATGATTTCATAGTTGACCCTTGGTTTTCTTTTTTATTATGAAACGGCCTGTTTTTGTGCCGAATGGTTGAAAATTGTTCAATGCTTATTCTTTATGTGAACAGATTACCTGAGCTAACGAGTGCAACAAGGTGCAATTAGGCCTGTTATTTTGCTGTTTGGCCGACATTTAGCCGACAAATTTTATTAAAGTGGTAAAACTTAGCGAACAAGTGTCGGCAACGGCGTGAAAATCGGTATAATGCTCGGCTTTAAATATTTTCATATCCATCTATCTCTTTATCTAATTAATAGGATTAAGCAATGCGCACTCACTATTGTGGTGATATCAACGAAACCTCGATTGACGATACCGTCACTTTCTGTGGCTGGGTCCACCGTCGCCGTGACCACGGTGGGGTTATTTTCTTAGACGTACGTGACCGTGAAGGTATCGTTCAGGTTGTTTTTGATCCAGATACGATCGAAGCTTTTAATGTTGCTGATAGCGTTCGTTCTGAATTTGTTGTGCAAATTGTTGGTCGTGTTCGTGGCCGTCCTGATGGCGCCGTGAATGACGGTATGCGTACTGGTAAGATTGAAATCTTGGGTAAAGAGATTACTGTTTTAAACAAAGCACAAACACCGCCTTTCCCGTTAGATGGTTATACCGATGTAGGCGAAGAGATTCGTTTGAAGTATCGCTACATGGATATGCGTCGTCCAGAAATGCAAGAGAAAATGCGTTTCCGTTCTAAAGTTAGCTCGAACCTACGTCGCTACTTAGAAGAAAATGGTTTCCTAGACATTGAAACCCCTATTTTGACCCGTGCGACTCCTGAAGGTGCTCGTGATTACCTAGTGCCTTCGCGTACACATGAACATAGCTTCTTTGCTTTGCCTCAATCGCCACAATTGTTTAAGCAGTTGTTGATGGTGTCTGGTTTTGACCGTTACTACCAAATTGCTAAATGCTTCCGTGATGAAGATTTACGTGCGGATCGTCAGCCTGAATTTACTCAGATAGATATCGAAGCTTCGTTCATCGACGAAGAAGAAATCATGGATCTGACTCAGGGCATGATTACTGAGTTGTTCGAAAAAGAACTGGATGTGAAGTTGGGTGAATTCCCTCGCATGCCTTATGCAGAAGCAATGTCTAAGTACGGTAGCGACAAGCCAGACTTACGTATTCCTTTGCAGTTAGTCGATATTGCTGAATTCTTACAAGACATTGATTTTAAAGTATTCGCTGCTCCTGCTAAAGATCCTGAAGGTCGCGTAGCTGCCTTGCGTGTTCCTGGTGGTTCTAGCATCAGTCGTAAGCAGATTGATGCCTATACCAAATACGTTAGCATTTATGGTGCTAAAGGTTTGGCATGGATTAAGGTTAATGACATTGAGAAGGGCATCGAAGGCCTGCAGTCTCCTATCATTAAGTTTATTGGCGATGACAATACCATGGCTATCATGGAGAAGTTAGGCGCTGAAACGGGCGACATCATCTTCTTTGGTGCTGATAAAGAAGTGATCGTAAACGAAGCTTTGGGTGCATTGCGCTGTAAGCTGGGTGAAGATCTTGATCTTTATACCTGCAAATGGGCACCAATGTGGGTTGTTGATTTCCCAATGTTTGAGAAAACTAAAGATGGCGGCATTACTGCAATTCACCATCCGTTCACGGCGCCTTCGTGTAGCCCTGAAGAATTAAAAGCGAATCCTTTGACCGCGCTTTCTCGTGCCTACGACATGGTTCTAAACGGTTGTGAGTTGGGTGGCGGTTCTATCCGTATCCACGATCAGTCCATGCAAGAAACTGTGTTTGAAATCTTGGGTATTAGTGAAGAAGAACAGCAAGAGAAATTTGGCTTCTTGCTAGACGCTCTTAAGTTTGGCGCGCCACCTCACGGTGGTTTGGCATTCGGTTTAGATCGCTTGGTAATGTTACTAACCGGTTCCTCTTCGATTCGTGAAGTAATTGCGTTCCCTAAAACTCAATCTGCTGCGTGTGCTATGACTCATGCGCCTGGTTTAGTCGGTAACCCTCAATTGCGCGAATTGAACATTAAGCTACGTGAAAAGCCTAAGGCTGAGTAAATAGCAGAATCCTAAGGCCGCTAGAGTTTGCAGCCTTATTATAGATACAAATAAAGCCAGCTTGCTGGCTTTATTTGTATCTGCTGAACGTAATAAAACGACATTATTAATCAAACGTAAGAAGTGATTTATGAATATACGCAAGTTAACGGCAGAAGAGTTTGCTGCAACAAAGATCGGTAAACCAGAAAAAATAGAAGCAGGGGAACCTCTCTTTGATTTTTGGGGCTATGTAGAAGCGATTCCAGCAGAAGACTTTGGTGGTAATGATTGTACCGCGGGTGTGGTTGGTCACGTGTATCGAATGGCTGATCAATATGAGCATGTATTGATTCAATCGCAGTATGCTGAAATTGCTATGGTATTGGTATTAAATCTACAGACGAAGGAAGTTTATGGTCATTATTTGCTGGATATTCGTCCTCGTGGAAATCCAGTAATCTAACCTGAAGAGTTGAGTGATGGACTTTTTATCCCCTGTAGAAACTTATGATTTATTAACTTATTGGTTGGGCATGGCAGCTGTAGCTGCGATGGCCAGTGCTGCGGTTATGGAAGCGGGGAGTAAAAAATTCGATTTATTTGGAATTATCGTTATCGCGTTAGCGGCATCATTAGGCGGTGGTTCTTTACGGGATATATTACTTGATCGGCCAGTTTTTTGGATTGCAGACCAAGTTTATTTGCTCGTTGCCTTGTGTGCAGCGACAGCGGTGTTTTTTTTAGCCCGTTGGTGGAAAATGCCAATACGCACGTTTTTGTTGTTGGATGCAGTGGGGTTGGCGTTGTTTAGTTTGACTGGAACGCAGGCGGCTCTGGTCTTAGATGCTTCATTTTTAGTGGCAAGCTTTATGGGTGTTATTACCGGAGTTATGGGGGGTGTTTTTCGTGATGTCCTCTGTAATGAAGAGCCCTTAGTATTCAAAGGCCCTTTGTATGCAACTCCTTCATGGTTAGGATCTTGGTTTTATATTGGATTGGTCTATTGGGAAGTAGGCACTTGGATTGCGAGCTTGGTCGCGGGTGGCTTTATTTTTTCTGTACGTGGATACGCAATCTGGAAGGGGGTGAATCTACCCATGTTCCGCAGTAAAAGTTAACAAGTCCGAGCAGCCTTTTAATATGTTTTGTTGAGTAAGGAAGTGTAATTTCTTGCAAGTTGAATGATCGTTCAATATAATCGCCGGCCAATTTTAGAGTGCTTAAGGTGATCAGAATGCTGAATATAGATTCAACGCAGTCCCTCCGTAGTAAATTTAAAATAATAAAAAAATGTACAACTATTCTAATAAGCTTTTTGCTTGTAAATTCGTCTTTTGCAGATACTCCACATATTGATTTTGTCGAAAACACGTTAAATCAATTCGCACCTTTAGCCAATGGATCGGTTTGGCAGAGAACCTCGGGCAACAAAATTGTAGGTTATGGTCAGCAAGAAGATGCCTGGTTATTACAAACACCTAATTGTTGGGGTGATGCAAGTTGTTCAAATACTGGTGCCTTAGAGCACCTAGCTAATTCTATTGAGCAAGATATTTCAGCGGCGAAATACTGGGTTGATATTACAACCTTAGTGACTTATCCGGATGGTATATTTCAGCGTGCAATCGTTGCCGGTATTAAATCAGCTTTTCAGCAATCTCCGAATGTTCAAATTAGAATATTAGGTGGTACGCCGCCAGCGATGGGGAATTTTAATACGGCCTATAGTGAAACGGCTAAGCATTATTTAACTCGTTTAAAAGAGGATATTGGTGCTGATGCGGATTCGATAAAAATCAGTGTCGCTGGTGTAGAAACTAGTTGGTTGTATTCTTGGAATCATTCTAAAATCGTCGCAGTAGATGGTAAGACGAGTATTGTTGGTGGGCACAATATGTGGGAAGCCGCTTATGGTCAGGTATCAAATCCAGTTAGTGATCTAACTATGCGCCTTGAAGGGCCTGCGAGTCGAGCATCACAGGATTTTGCTGATTTATTATGGGAGTTTGCCTGTCAGTGGGAGAGTGGAGTTTTGAATACTACTTTTTATGTAGATCGTTTTTCAACTTCTGCGGTAGAGTCTTGTCCTCGTGAATATCAAGTGCCAAGTTTTGTTTCTAGTGGTTCAGTAGAAGTATTAGCGCTGGGTGGTCTAGGGTTTGGTATGGAGGCTCCAGATGCAAATTCTAACAGTATTAAAAATGCCAATGATAAAGGCGCTGATTGCTCTTTTTTCTTTACCGACTATATTAATCAAAATAAAGATTATTCAAATGCTAATCCAGAAGAAGAAGGGTTAAGGTCTTTTATTGAGAGTGCTAAAACGTCAGTATTTATTTCACAGCAAGATTTAATTGCAGCATGTGTGCCTCCTTTTGCAAACTCTTATTACGACGCGCGCCTTTTTGATGTGCTAGCCAGGCAATTAAAAAACAATGTGAAAGTGCAAGTTGTTGTTAGTACCCCAGGTGCTGGTCAAGGTATTGCTGCACCGTATTCTAATATGAAAAAAATGTCTGAGATAAGTAATGTTTTAATTCGAAAATTAATCGATAACGAAGGATATACTTCCGTTAGTGCGAAGCAGGTGGTTTGTCAAAACTTACAACTCGCGCCCATTAATATAGCACCCGGTGTAACCGCTTGGGAAAATGGTAATACAATTGCCAATCACTCGAAGACAGTCGCGGTTGATGGTGAAGCTTTTTATATTGGCTCAAAGAATTTGTATCCTGCCAGTTTACAAGATTTTGGTTATATTGTTGAAGATGAGCAAGCGGCAAATCAGTACTATAAGTATTATCAGACTCCTATGTGGGAAAATTCAAAGGGGGCTGCTGTCATAGATTTTGAGCGTGGTATTTGTAATCTCTAAATCATAAGGAATGTTATTTCCCTATCTAGGTGAGTTGATAGGGTGATAATGTGTAGCCTTAGTTTCTATTATTGTTTTGAAACTAAGGCTATAAAGTCGTCTCTGCTTATTGGCATGCAGAAATAAGCTCCCTGGAATTGGTCGCAACCTAAAGTAACCAACTGTTTGAATTGTTCTTCATCTTCTACCCATTCAGCAACGAGCTTGCCGTTCATTGATTTTGTTAGGGAGGATAGGCTGCGGATAATCTCTTTGACTATGTCGCTTGTTATAACATCTTTGACGATATAGCCGTCGAGTTTAATTGTATCTACTTTAAATGACTTTAAATATTTTAAAGAAGTGTAGCCCATGCCAAAATCGTCAACCGCAATTGCTACTCCTTTATCAGAAAGCATTGAAATCCCAGCGATGATCTCATCGGTTAACTGAAGGCGCTGACTTTCGGTAATTTCGAGTTCAATTTCCTTGTGGAGAATATTATATCTGTCTATGATTTCTAGAAATTCTATAAAAAAAGACGGGCTAGTGAGCTGTATTGGGGAAACATTGATAGCAAACTGTAGGTTATTTATGTCTTGCTGCTTCATTAAATTGATGTCTTGCATGCATCTATTATTAATCCATTCCCCAAGTTTATGAATGAATGTATCTGTCTCTGCAATATTAATAAAAATGCAGGGAGGGATGTTGCCGAACTGTGGGTGCCACCAACGAATAAGTGCTTCGGTCGCAATAGTTTTTCGTTGGCAATTCGTCTTTGGTTGGTAGTGCATAGAGAAATATTCTTCCCCAAGCTGATCTTTCATATCCGCTTGTAGTTGGCGGCAAAACTCGGCTAAAGGCGTTTGTCGTCTCATTAATTTGTGAAAGTTAAGATCTGGGTTGCATAAGTCTTTGATCATGGACTTAGTATTAATGTCTTTTTGTGCTTTTAGTGTGGATTCATATTTTCTAAAAAAGGGCCAGTAGATGGCTGCAGAGATGAATATCAAAAGACACTGAATAATGCTCCCTGTATAGCCTCCGCTGAGATAGCCGGAAATAATAACAGGTGTATTCCATGAGCTCGTACTCGGCTCGAAGAGTAAGTATCCCGCTTCAATAAAAATTCTTGCGAGGGTAGTCGTGACTAAGGGGGCAAGAATAAATGGGAGGGCTAGATAGCGATTGAAGACGATTGGAATGCCAAAAATCAGTAGCTCATTAATATTGAATACCCCTGGTAGTATTGCATACAGCCCAATTTTTCGATGCAGCTGCATTTTTGCTCGCAATAGACAAATTAGCAAACCAAGAGTGCTGCCAGCACCACCTAGGTGCGCGTAAGTATCAAAAAATTGGCGTGAATATATTGCGGTCTCGATAGTACTGTAAATACGCGTAGGGTCTATTTCAATAAGAGACGAGGGGTGTATGCCAGTAAGCCAAACGATTTGGCTTACTGTGATTAATATCGTGCTTTGGATGAATGATAAGCCATGTGCAAGATTAACTTCGCCGATAAAGAAAGGGATGATATGACTAAGTATGTCGTTATCGGCAAATAGGGTGCTATAAATTCCTAACGTTAGAAATGGAATGAGGATGGCTGGTAAGCAAGCGTGAATGGCGCTGTGTATGTTGTTGTTAATTTCATTATGTAAAAAGTTTAAACGGAGGAGGCGTTTTCGGTAGAAAAAAACAATAAGTTCAGTGGTGAGGATGGCGCAGATAATTGCTTTGGCGATACTTTTGACGCCGAGTTGGTTAATCATATCTACGTTGTGATCGATGAGTATGATGCCAATAAAACTGACAAATGAGATCATGATATTTATGATCGGTGAATAATCGAGCAAATATTTGTGTTTATAAGCAGTGCTGAGTTTATAGCTAATGGCTATCGTCAGTGTTAATGACATAATGCCGTAGCTGGCTTGATGTAACCATGATGCTAGCTGAAGTAATTGGGGGTGATTGAAGTGTTCGGGGCTGAATTGAGGTATTTGCAGAAGAGAAAGTGCTATTGAGCCCAATATAATGATAGGCAAGGTCATTATGAAACCATTCTGGACAGAATTAAGCCAGATGGATAACCTAGTATTTAGCAACATGATGTTTCTCATAAAATAGTATGTGATTCAGTTTAGTCAATATTCTAAGCAGTAGCTTAAGTTGTTGATCGATTAAAGATAAATAGTGAATTTTGTTTGGGGATGTATATGAAGAATGTTGTTATTACCGGCGCCAATAGAGGCATTGGTTTAGAGTTGGCAAAACACTATCGTCAATTAGATTATACCGTTATCGGACTGTGCCGGGAGTCTTCGGAAGAGCTGGATGAGATTGCCGACATGGTCATCAGTGATATCGACGTTCGTTCTGAAGAATCTATTGAAATGGTGGCGGAAGTATTAGCGCAAACTTTGATTAATTCTGACTCTGGTCAAAAAATCGATGTACTGATTAATAATGCTGGTGTATTTATGAATGAAACACTGGATGAAATGGATTTTGATAATTTTCAAGATCAATTGGAAATAAATGCAGTTGCACCTTTGCGAGTTACGCATACATTCCAAAGCATGCTTTGGGAAGGCAGTAAGGTTGCTTTGATCACTAGTCGTATGGGTTCAGTTGCAGATAACGGCTCAGGTGGATATTACGGTTACCGTGCTTCAAAAGCGGCATTAAACGCAATTGGTAAATCATTAGCGATTGACTTAAAGCCTAAAGGCATTGCTGTTGCTTTGTTGCATCCTGGCTATGTACAGACTCGTATGGTTGGTTTTAATGGTGACATTAGTCCCGAGCAGGCCGCTACGCAATTGGCTCAGAGAATTGAAGAATTAACTTTGGAGAGCTCTGGCAGTTTTTGGCATTCCAATGGTGAGCTTTTACCTTGGTAGCAATCGTTGGGCTTAAATAGTTAGGTAATGAAAAGGTGCATTTCATATGCACCTTTTTTATGTCGGCAGAATGTCTTTAAGAGGGCGCGCAATCAATCGTTAGCCTGGTTTGCCATCGGATCTTGGCTTGATCAATATAGGAAGGTATTGTTTCAAGAATATACTCAGCGCCAACAGCAAAATTAGTATGGTTATCAGGTATCCTGCTTGGGTCTGTTGGGTGATGCGCACGAGTGTTGCAGCTTGAATTGCGATGAATACGCTGGGTATTCCAGGAAGTGCAATTATTGCTCTTCCTGTGTGCCCGAGACTGATGCGCGCCATCATACTGATGATCATGGTTAATAAACCGCCAATGGTAATGGCATGCAACCAAGGTACGTTAGATTCAATAGTCATACTGATAGCAATCAAGCTGTAGCCAATAATGATCCAAGCATATGCGCAGTATAGTGACCAGAGCATTGGCTCTGTTATTACTCCTTTACGGTAAAATAAAAATAATCGATAGCTGTGGGATGCCGCCGCAATGATTGCTAATACAAAAACAATTATTGATAGAAAAATGCTCTCGGCATAAATTTGGCTTGCCACCAAGAAGGGGATTATTAGCCAGCTAGATGCCATTGAAATAGTGAGTAAGCTCTTCGGGATAGAAGGGGGTTGGGTTTGTAGTCGTGCTCGAGTAAAGAAGGGCAGTACTCTGCCTGAAACCCAAAGAGTCATGGCGGCCATCATCAATACAGCAGCCTGCATGATTAAGCTTAGGTATTGTGGTTGCGTGGCCTGTAAGCCGTGGAAAACCACTTGAATAGCGGCAAAAATTAGCAGTAATAATACAAATGGCCAGTTATGCCGCTGGCTTCCTTGGCCATGATCTTTTTCACCACCACGAAGGGTTTGTGCTAAGCCTAGAGCTGCAAGCAGTGGGGTTGAAGCATCAAAAATACCAAGTAATATTGTCGGTATGCTTGGGATTAACCATGCTAATCTTGCTAATAACCAGCTTGCGACTAATAGTTTTATGAAGTTTGATGAGATCCCCGGTTGGCCTGCCCAATTTCGTGACGCTGTTAGTAAAAAACCAATCGCTACCGCTTGTACGAAACCAAAAATCATTTCATGGCCATGCCATACAAACCAGCCTGCATAGGGATGAAAATCAGAAAAATTGTCAGGAAGACTGTTGGTGAGGATTAAGCCCCATAGGAGTAATGCGAAGGTAATAAATACGCTTGCGACCAAGAAGAAGGGGCGGAAGGATATTTGCCATATTGGGGCATCATAACGAAGGAGTTTGGCGATCATCTTTAGTGTCCAAATAAGATAAGTTTGCACTATATATCAGTTACACTGTATTCGATTGATCTAGAGCAGAAGTTTTCATGATTAAAGTTTATACCGCCAATCGACCACCATTAAGCGACTACTCTACTGTCGATGTGTTAAATAATATACGCAAGGACGAAATTAAGTATATTGCCGATCAAACGGACAATCATTGGCGTAAGGTTTTTAACGTTTATGCAAAAATTGTCTTCGCCCTTGCCGACAAATCTAATAATTCAAAAGTATTGGCGCTTAAAACTTGGCAAGGGTATCGCGATGAGTGTTTATTGCAAAAGGGGAGTGAGACTGAGCTGTACTTTGACAATCCTTTAAGTCAGAAGGGTATGCATCAATTTGATGGTCAGGGCATTAGGATTGTAATGGGAAAAGGTTATGCTGAAGTCCTTTTAAGTGGAATTGATTTGAGCTGGGTGGATGCGGATTTTGCAATAAATGAAAGGGAACGAGTGATTGTTTGTCCTTATTTTGATTACCGCCAGTTGTCTAACTTGAAAATAGAGCGTTTAGTGAATTTCGTTTGGGAGATGATAAATGAAGGCTAAGTTATGTCGGTTATTCTGCCTTTTAGTTGTTGTCCCTAGTTGTTTCGCTGAGCCGGTGCCTTATGTCGATTTGGCTTTAGGCTTGGGTGTGCACGTGCTGGATGAGACCGATGAGGGCGCTGCAAGTCAGTTATTAAAGACAGCGATTGGTGTGCAGTGGCTGCCTTTTGTTAGTACTCAGATTGGTGTGTGGCATTGGAGTGGGGATGAAGAGGCGAGTGAGCGGGAGGACGATGATGATGTGCATCCGGTATTTGAAGGGATTAGTCTTTCTTGGGAATTGACCCTGCAGGCTCCATTAAACAATAAATATTCTCCTTTAAGTTATGGGCCCTATTACCGTTATGGGCGCCACTGCTGGTCTGCTGTTATATCTGGTTTTGTCCAGCCGTGGTCAAAAGAGGGTTGTTCAGACCTTCAAACTCTAGGCTTTACCTTTCCATCAGGAGTGCAAACTGAAAGCAATGCAGCAGTTTATTTAGAGTTCAGTCATACGGACTTTGATGGTCTTTCTAGTAGTTCCTTGCAGGTTGGAGCACGACTACCTCTATGATCAGAGTTAGTTTGTTGTTTTATGTAACTAGCTATTAGTGAAAGTTAACTAATTGGTTAGAATATTACAAACTGAACAATGTGTTCGGGAAACTACTGATTATGAGTTTTTATGTCCAATTCAACTGAATCCGGTTTACTACCTCCATCATCGATTAAGCAGATATCGTTGGGACTTGCCTTGTTACCTGTTGTACTGCTGATGTTGATGCTAGCAGGATCTGTCTATTATTTTTCCGATGACTCTTCTTATGGAGGTAATCAGATTGCGCTATTGATTGCCGCAGCGGTTGCATCTTTGATTGGAACGCGCCTTGGGCATAAGTGGGCTGATATCGAGAAGGGAATCATTTCCGGTATTGCTAATGCCATGATTGCCGTTCTAATTTTACTAGTTGTTGGCGCCTTAATTGGTAGCTGGATGCTTGCAGGTACGGTTCAAAGTTTAATCTATTATGGTTTGATGTTGATCAGTGCTGAGTGGTTTTATGCCGCTGCGTGTTTAGTTTGTGGTATCGCTGCAATGAGCATCGGCAGTTCATGGACGGTTGCGGGTACTCTTGGTGTTGCCTTTATGGGGATGGCTATGGCCATGCAGCTTGACCCTGCGGTTGCGGCCGGCGCAGTAATTTCTGGAGCCTACTTTGGCGATAAGTTATCACCACTTTCCGATACCACGAACTTGGCTTCTGC
>Ga0105359_10003919_pt1 | contig 12034 bp, 10 predicted proteins | sample GOMGulsemesocosm_6_FD_83659 | JGI IMG/M metagenome (GOLD analysis project Ga0105359, IMG submission 83659) | Methane-oxidizing microbial communities from mesocosms in the Gulf of Mexico - GOM8C Gulf of Mexico | ecosystem: Environmental > Aquatic > Marine > Cold seeps | place: Gulf of Mexico... | reverse complement strand
CCCCCGAATGGTGCAATTCTGCAATTGTTTTGCTGAACAGGTTAACTAAACATGTTGATGTGTCTTTGTGAAAAACATAATTGGCAAATGATTTATCATCTAAAACAATTAGGGGAACAATACTTCCTTTATTCAATCCCAGCTTCTTTAATTGGAAAAAAGCAACTTCTTCGGCGTAGGCTATTGCATCTACTCTATTGTAGGCTAGCATTTTCAGCATACTTGAAGCCGAAGTGGTTTCTACTTGCGTGGCAGGAAAACCATTACTGTTTAGTAAGTGATGACCTATATCTTCACGTACTACCGCAATAGTAAGGTCTTCATATTTCATCTTCTGTATTCTTTTTAGCTCCTTTTCTAAAACCATAATGGAAGTTTTTGTTAAAATGGGCAAAGGCACTAGAATAAATGCATTCTGTCTATGGGGTGTATTCACCATGGAGTATGCAGCATAATGAGGGTTTATTTCCATAGTATGATAAAGTCTAGCCCATGGGACTATGGTTATCTTTTCATAAGTAAGCTTTATTCCGAGTTTATGATACACCTTAAAAAGAACATCAGTAAAAATTCCTACGATTTTATCTGACTCATCTGAGTAGTTAAATGGAGGATAATCTTCGGTTAACCAAATGATTTCTTTTAACGCATTCTTAGTCGATATATCGTCACAAGCCTGTGTCGAAAAAACAGTTAACACACATGAAAAGTATAGTGAAACTAAACGTAAGATTATCTTCATCCTTACTCTTCTGAGTTAGCAAAATGGCCTATAACCATTAAGCTTAGCGGACTTCCCATGCTTTGCAATACTATTAATAAGTTACATTTAAACTTCAAAAGTGCCTGATAACTTTTCCAACGAATGGAGAAATTTAGCATATATCTTTTAGACTATGTATTTAGATTTAATTTACCGAACATTCATTAGATTAGATGAGCAGTATAATGTATATAAAAATAATAAACTTCTTTCTGAATCGACTATAATCAATTCATAGATTAAAATTCGTAAAATTAAAACCAATGATCCTATATAAAAAATGTGTTGCTGTTTTCTTTGTAATAATAACGTTGATAAGCTGTAATTCTGACAAAGAAGTAACAGCAGAAGATGTTGCTGTAGCATTTTTTGATGCTATTTATAACCAAAAGGATATAAAAAAAGCGACTGCCTTATGCTCTCCAAAATTTTCAAAAGAGTTAAAAAAGTATAGGACAGCTAATCAAGCAGCTCGACAACTGTTTAACATGTCATTTGATACCGTAGAAATCAGTGCTGCCTTGGGAGATTTAAAAGTAAGAAAAGAGTTTCAAACTTCTGGGAATTTGACCATACTTTTTACAGGCTTTAGCCATGAAAAAAAATATAAAGATTTAAAAAAGATTCGATTAATCAAAAGAAATAATATTTGGCTTGTAGATAAGTTATTAGCAGACCCTATCCCCACCTAAATACAACAATATGCATATAGCCACTTACCAGACCAAAATTAATGTTCAAGGTAAACTGAGTTCATGTTCACTATAGGATGTGATTGGCATGAATACATGAATAACTGACTCAGAAAAAGAGTTTTTGAAAACGGTTAACTTCAGCTTTGTCCTGTGAACATCTCAATAAAGTCTGCAGATGACCTCATTAGGTTCAAAGTTACTGTTTAGAAATTAATTGCAAACGCTAGCTATTAGCTTTAGAACTGCCGTTTTGATTTAAATACTTACATCCATTTACAACTGAAATTTCGTCTAATTTTTTTCGTGCAGTTAGGCCTAAAACCCCAAAAGTGGACATTGGGATCATTCAATTACTAAACAAATTTTGAGTATTAATTCTAAGGTAATTTCCCCCATTGCGAGTTAAAACTAACGCTCACCACTGCCACTTAAGATATAAAATGTAATACCTTGAGTGATAACCTCATATATAAATTATCATTTTCTGAAAACAAACTTATATGAAAAGTAATGAACACAATTGTATTAGTGGCTATTGTCTAAGATATCTACTACATCATTTTATGGTGATAATCACTTTTCCTTTGCTTTTCCTTTCACCAAAGTATTTCATTGCTTGCTGAACTTCAGTTAATGCAAAGCATTTATCGATACTAATTTTCATTAGCCCATTTTTAATAAGAACTAATAAATCAGCTATATTCTTGTTAGGTTCATGGGGCAATATTGCTAATTTTTTAGTACCAAACAATGAAAATAGACTACCTATAAACAAGGTTTGAAAAATAAGCGAAGAACAACCGCCTACCATGACATAGCGGCCACTTTTATTTAATGAACGTTTATAATCGAAAATAGAATGAAAACCCATCATATCTATGATCAAATCGTAGGTTTGTCCATTTTGAGTAAAGTCTTCTTTTTGATAATCAATAACATGATCCGCCCCCAAACTTCTCATCAATTCAAACTTACTCTCACAATCAACCGCTGTAACTTCATCACCAAAGGATTTGGCTATTTGTATCGCAAAGCTACCCGAACCTCCTCCTGCACCATTTATTAAAACGTTTAATGACTTTTTGTTTGGCCGTTTATCTTGAACTGCCTGTAAAGCTAATACGCCTGCTTGTGGAATAGCTGCCGCTTGCTCAAACGACATAGTTTTAGGCTTTAAGGTCAAAGATTGGCAAGGTGCGCAAACATATTCAGCAAACCCACCAAAACCAGCAGCAGAAAGGTCACCAAAAACTTCATCACCCGTTTTATATCGGGTAATACTTTTGCCAACAGCAACTATTGTGCCTGCGATATCAGAGCCTAAAACTTTATTCTTTCTAGGTTTGATAATACCTGCCATCATTCTATTAACAAAAGGCTTTCCTCTTAGTAAACCCCAATCCCAATCATTAATCGAAACGGCATGTACTTTTATTAATACCTCGTTATCTTTAGGTAAGGGTTGATTAAGTTCTTTGAGCGTTAGTACATCTGATAAGCCGTACTCGTTATATACCACAGCTTTCATTTAACTGTCCTTGACTAAATATAGGATTATAAAAATGAGCGAACTATTAATGTTAGCTTCAATTTGCCGCAAACACTAGATACTGCTGAGATCAGAAGTATTGACCACTTTAGATTCAGTCCATCGCCATGCATACCAAATAATAAATATTGAGGTTATTGTTTCAACGGTAGCAAAAAATCGATAATAGATGGTAGATTCACCAACAAATAAAGATGCAATAACAGTTAATGTTTCTAGTAGTGCGACGGTGATATTCAGCACACGATTAATTTTATAAGGTAATACGCGAGACAGAATGATCATTATCATGGCAGCCTCTAAAATAAACGCAGCAATTAATAGCATTTCAGGTGTGAGTAATGTTTCAATTAACTCATTGGTAATGGGTGTTGAGCCTATTGTAGCTAATGAGCCCATATTGTTTAGCACATCGGCATATAGAATATTCAATACATAAAATATCCACAATATCGGTAGAATTGTTCTTCTGTCACTGATAATTTTATTCGAAAGCATAGTTTTTCTCTGTTATTATGTCTTAGAGACACTAAGTTAGTGTCACAAAGACCTTATGATAAAGTCATAGGGACACTAAGTCAACAGAGTGTTTTATGAGCAGCCCAGAAACCCAAGCTAGTTTTTTAGAAAATTATAATATTCATGAATTTGATATTCCTCTAACAAGCGTTGATATGACCATTTTCACTATTGAAGATGACACGTTAAAATTACTATTGGTAAAGCGTGCTCAATTCCCTAATAAAGGTGAATGGGCCTTACCTGGTGGGTTTATCAATTTAAAAACGGATGACACACTTAACGATACAGTAAGTCGGAAATTAAAAGAAAAAACCGGTGTCGATATTTCACATCTAGAACAAGTTGCTACCTATGGCAGTGCAAGCCGAGATCCTAGGGGATGGTCAGTCACTATTTCCTATATGGCACTAATTTCAAACAAAAATATAACGTTAACTTCTGATGAAAGTAGCGAAGAAGTCGCTTGGTTGCCTATTGAAGAAGTTCAAAATAATTATCAGCTAGCATTTGACCACAGCAGCATTTTAGCCGAAAGCTACCAAAGACTTAAAAGTAAAGTGCAGTATACTTCTTTGCCTATAAACCTATTACCTAACACGTTTACATTGTCTGAATTACAAAAAACCTTTGAACTTATATTAGGCTACAGCATTGAAAAAAAATCATTTCGAAGACGTTTATTATCTGCCGATATTATCACTGAAACAGGAGAGATGAGAGTGGGTAGTAATCGACCGGCTAAAGTTTACTGTGCAAAATTAAGTAGTAAGGAGCACTTTTTTCAACGATGTATAGAAGGACCAAGAGAGTGAGAAGTACCAATATTTCACTATCCACATAAGTGCACTACTATTTTAATCGCCATGTGGCGAAATGTGCCCCACGCGAGATAGACCAAGAAACAGTTTTATGATGATTATAGACCCATATTCATGTTCATTACTCGAATATATACGACAGCATTGAGAATAAAAAGGTCATTAACTGATTGGGTCTTACCGTTGATTCGGGTTGGGTTTTGCCGCTAACGTCTCACTAAATGATGGAGTTATTTGGCACCTGTTTTTGTTTGAATAGCAAAACCCGATAACTTACGAAATCAATATTGAGCGGTTTTCGTGCAGATAGGATTCATTTTGGTGGTGTCATATTTTAATAATATGACACCACTGCTACCCTTGCTTGTCTTTAAGTAGAAGCTAAATTCAAGGTAAACATTAACTTTAAAACGCCTAGCCAAATTCCCTTTTACCACTTAGCTTCTCAACAAACAATATTAGAAAGCTAAAAATAGCTTTACTAGCGGCGTATTAATGCTTTGAACTGTATAAATAAAATTCCATTTTTAGGTTTTGTTAAGCTTTTTTAATTGTTCTTTAGCATGTTCATTCTCAGGCTTTAACCCAAGTACTTTTTTATAATGAACGACTGCTTTTTTTGTCTGACCTAATAACCAATAAGTTTCCGCCAAGCTATCATGTGTATTGGCACTTAAAGGGAACAGATAGGTATTCAATTTAAAAACTTCTAGCGCTTGTCGCTTTTTCTTTTGATTGATCAGTTTATAACCCCAGGTATTTAACTCGTCCTCTGCAAACTTTAACTGATTAGTTTTCTGCAACTCTTCCACAACTTGAATAGCCTTTTTATACCCCTTTGATTCTAACGCCTTCCAAAGTGTTTTTATGGTAGGAGGCAAGCCAAAACCATTAGCCGCTTTCATTTCTGGAATATAAAACCCTGCAATTTCATCGATAAAGTGTGATGGAATTGCCCCCATTAGGTTGGTGAGTACCACAATTGATAGATCATCATTTGGATAAACAAAAAATGCCGCACGATCTCCTCCCGCAGGAGCAACAGAAGGATGTTCAGACCTACCAACTACAGGCCAACCTAATGCATAACCGTTTAACAAATTATTAAAGCCTTTGGTTTTACCATTAGTGAGCACTGCCGGTGTCCATAGAGTTTCGATACTTGAAGGTTTATTCAACAGCTCCCCTTTTTGTAAAGCAATCACCCAATTAGCAATCTCTGTAGCGGTGGAACTCATGCCTGCCGTGGTACGAAGAAACTCAGGAAAGTCAGCCGCCTTTATGTTCGCTATTTTCCCTGATCCATAATAATAAGTATAACGACGAGCAGAGTGCTTTATTACGTCTTTAAGGTTTGAAAAACCTGCTTCTTCGGTTCTATTCATGCTTGCTTTTCGTAATTGATTTTGCGTTATATAGTCGATAAAATTTTGTCCACTAACACTGTCTATAATTTTACCGACCAGCAAATAATTCGTTTGGTTATAACGAAACTGGGTATTGGCTTTGAAATCAAGTGGCCGTTGTTTAACCATCCGCCATGACGCCTTCGCGCCATCATTAGAAATTAGCTGGCCATTGTTACTATTCATGATGTCTGGAAGCCCAGAAGTATGGGTTAATAACTGTTTTACTGTGATCTTTTGCCACTCAACAGGTAAGTTTGGTAAATATTTAGAGATTTTGGCAGACAGTTCAAGTTTACCTTGCTCAACCAATTGCATTACCGCGACACCAGTAAATGCTTTAGTAATTGAGTTAATCGAAAATATTGTGTCATCATCTACCGCAATGTTATCTTGAATGTTGGCGAGTCCATAACTAGCTGTTTTAACTATTTTGCCATTTTTAACAACAGCCAGTTGTAAACCGGGAATTTTCCTTTTGACCATTTCGCCGCGCAGAAAATTGTCTATTTCGTCTGCCTGCACAAAACTACTTGTTAGCCCCATTAATAGACTTAGTGAAAATGCATTAATTCTCATAAGTTTTGCAATATTACAACTAATTGACCTGCTCATTATTTATCCTCTACATACTAAAAATTAAATCCAATACTAAAAACTCCTCGCCTGGAATCGCCAAGGAAAAAGTATTAATTGGAATACAGTGTTGTCATACGTAAATCGAAAACTCGTTAACAACGGGGCAATAGTGGCGTAGATTTAATATGTATTCGACCGAATAAACAAAGTCGGACGTGCCATTTCTAGAGGGATATATCGATTAATATGATTTATATTTATTCATCGTAATAGTTTATGAATGTAGTTTACGATATTGAGAAGGCGTCATTAAGAGGTGCTTCTTAAAGGCGGTATTGAACGATGATTTTGAATTGAATCCAACTTCGTACAAGATCTCTAATACCGTTTTCTGTGGTTGCCCATCATTTGTGATTAACATTTGGGCCGCAAAATTTATTCGATATGAATTTACGAAATCAAAAAAGTGTTGTCCTATTATTTTGTTGATACTGAGTGAAACTTCATTTCTAGGTAGGTTAATTTGTTTCGCTAAAGTATCTAAACTCAAAGAGGGATCTAAAAAAGGTTTACTCTGTTGCATGTAGTCCCTTAATCGCAGAACAATGGCATCGTACTTTTCAGTTTCAATAGCGCTAAACTTAGAATCACTTGTCGATTTTGTGACCGAAGCTTGTTCATCAATGACTTCTAAGGTTGAACTCACCCCGCTAAATAGTTTGGGCTTATGCAATGCTTGCCATAATATCCAACAAATACTCAATAACATCGAAATAATCATGATTAGTTGCACTAACCTTTCATAATCATAATCTTGGTAGATAGAGAACCTAAAAAACATTCTTCCAAATCCTATGATATAGATCAGAGTAAACAGAAATATCAGTTGGGTTAACCAACGTTTGTTTAATCTATCTGCATCAGAGTAATTTTCAACAACAACTTTTCGATACCTTATTAAGTGTTTATAAATGGCTAAAAGGTACAAGCCAACTTGTACAAACGTCATGAAATGAATAAAGGTTAATTCAGGGACATCAGTGAAGTTGTCATACCAAAGCTGTTTTGAGGCATTATCTACACTGAAAAAGTTGGGTATCATCACGAGACAAGCAATGACGTAAGGAATGGTGTGCAGCAAGTATTTAATTTTTAATTTAAAGTCACTATATATAGCTGATTTAACATAAAGGTATAAAGTGGGTCCGATAAACAGTGAAATATTATATCTGAGCATATCTAAATCGGGATATGCTTGGTAAAAGTCGTTAAATATGATGTTACTCAGATCAATGACTGCAACCAGTAAATAAGCAGCAAATAGCTTATGACTTAAGAGGTTGCCAGTGCTAAGACTACAAAGAAATGTGGCAACTAATAAATGAGAAAAAAATACCACCAAGACAATATTTTCAAACATTAAAACAATACTTTCTATCACTTAATGCTTTCCTGTTTTAAATGCTACCGGTGAATTGGATATAAGAATTATATCGAAACTATGAACTGTTGCGGTGCCTTGGGTTATAACAATGTTGAGATTATTTTACTTTTCTCAAGTTCGTCAATTATTTAATAACTGATTAAAGTTAGCGGAAAAACTATGTTAACTAAGCAGCCATTATACAGTTCACTAACAGGCTTTTAAAGCGAAGCAGACCTTTTCATGGCTCCAAAGATGTTGATGGAATTTAGAACAACTTCATTATCTAATTCAGGGCAGCTTTGTTAAAGAAGCTACGGTAGATAATATATACGCTAATGCCTCAATCTCGCTTGAACATGACATTTTACCAATTTAACTATTTCAACCTATCTCAACAAACCCAAAGGACAAAGTAGATTAAATATTTCGATATAATAATTCAACGTTATATCCGAGATTAGTTTCTTTAATAATTAAAGTTATAATTTTATTAAGACTTATCTGCAAAAGATAATATCATCCCCATAATTTCATCAGTCATTTTTTCGGTTTCAATAACTTCTGGCGTAAATGAAGCTCTGAATAAGGTCATTGCAGGGGTAAGTTCTGTCAGTAAATCTAGTTGAGTATGGTCTTCCCCAATAATTCGTGCAATGGCAGATCTAAAGTGATTGACACTAAATCCTTCTTTTACAGCCTCTTCGATCCCTTTATCTGCACGCATAGCTGAAATCAACCCTGGTACAAGATCTGGCTTTTCAAAAGTATTACTACATTTGAACTTAACCAACTCTCTTAAATTAGCAATAGGATCGTCAGTTAGCCCAACTTCAGTTTTAGGCATAATCTTAATAGCTTCGGCAATTAAGGTTTCTTTTTTTGGCCAGCGTCGATAGATAGCGCCTGTACCTGAACCAGCACGTATAGCTACATCTTGAACTTTGAATTTGTCAAATCCTACCTCAAGTAACAGACCGATCGCGGCTTGCAGAATTGATTCTGTTCGACTTTCATCACGCTTTCGCCCTCTAATTTTATTAGAGCTTTCAGATATATTTTTTTTCATGACGGCAATTCTAACAGAAATATAATATGGCGAAAGGGACAAAAATGGAAATGTTGATTTCCGGAAATATTGATTTCTATTTGTAGGTAGTTCATAATCCCCCCACTTACACATTTATGCAAAAAAATATTATGACTTTACAATTTACAATCGAATCAAAACTTAAACTCGAATTTGCTTTTGGCAAGGTAGCTCAGGGCAAAGAAATGCAATTATATGGAGAATACTTCCCTGCAATTACACCTTTGATTGCTGATTATGCTACCCAGCAAGTTGGCACCTTTGCTGTTTTATCTTCTAAATGCCAAGGTATCACGCCTAAAATGGGAGCATTCACCCATTGGTTGTCACTAGATAATTATCAAAAATTCTACAGCGACTCAAGATTTGTAAAAGTGAAACCCTTACGCGATGACTCACTTGACTTGTTATCAGATGGTCACTTTTTTAAGTCGCATGATAAGGTTATTGATATAGATACTGATGCAGATTATGCAGTTATCATTTCAGAAAGTGATGTTATCGACATGACGGCCTTACTTACATTACCATTAGATAGCGACAGTCCTGAGCAAACCTATTTAGGGAAATCATTAACACTTGCCCTTTGGAATGAAACTGCAGAGAAGCTATTGAAAACGGAGACAGCTGAAATAGACATTTTTAAAATTCGATTTAACAAGCCGGGTCAATAATCAATATTCGCTAACTAATACCTTGCTTCAGAATAAAAATTACTTGCAGCCCAACAACCATCATGTATCTGTCCTGATGGTTTTTTTACTAAAATTATTAAATAAGAATTACAAAGATAAAAAATATTACGCTACTAACAAAGCCAATGACCATTGCAAATATTAAGTATTTATAGCCGAGTAAATTTACAGATATACACTATATTAAGTTCATTGAACTAATTTATTGGGAACCATAACTTCCCCTAGGATAGATTAGAAATAAGATAGAATAGAATTTATATACCATTAAAAATATTAAACCACCCCATAGAATGACTATATTTTAATAACATACCAAAACACATCACAACAACTAACAATCTTAAATACTTAGGATTAATCGAAAATAGACAATGTGAACCTAACCAAGCACCAATTATTTGCCCTAACATCATCACTAAACCAATAACCCAAACAATTTTACCCGCAATTAAAAAAATAATCAGTGAGGCAAGATTGGTGGAAAAATTAAGAGTTTTGGCTGTTGCTGTGGCAGATACAATGTTATGACCACGCAAAGAAACGCCAGCCAAAGAGAAAAAAGATCCAGTTCCAGGCCCAAAAAATCCGTCATAAAAACCGATGCTGGGCATCACTAAATTTTGATAATGACGTTCGGATATTTTAGCTTCAATTTTTTTCTCGCTAACTGTTGGAGAAAACAAAAAGTAAAGACCGATAAAAGAAATAGCGGCTGGAATAACATAATTAAGGATTTTTTGATTAATAAACTGCACAGCTACAGTGCCAACTAAAGCGCCAATAAACGCTATCAACATTAATTTTTTTACATTATGCCATTTCACTCTTTTATTTTTTAGCATCATGTAAGTTGCCGTAGCGGTGCCCATACTTCCCTGTAGTTTATTGGTGCCTAATGCAGCAAGTGGCGGTACACCACTTAAAATTAATGCCGGTAAAGCAATTAACCCTCCACCGCCTGCTAGGGTATCTAATAATCCTGCGAGTATCGCAACAGCAAACAAAATCAGAAGTAGCTCTGTAGTGACTTGTACAATTTCCATTCATTTTCTCTTTAAATAGGCCGGTTTTTAGTTGGTTATCAGCCGATACCTGACTGATAACCGAGAAGGATATTAATAATTAGTTAAATTATGTTCAACCAGCAACTTATCAATTAGCTGTGTTGGCTGCATAGGGTCATAATTAATCGTTTTATCTAAAGTAACAAGCTCAAGGTTATGACCTCCTTTTGGTCTTGTTAGCAAAAAGCGAGGAACTACTGCAAGTAACTTTGAATTAGTTAATATTTTTCGCTGAGTCCCACCTGTTTGTCCACTTTTCCCACCCGTTTTATCTCCAACTAACTTGCCAAATTCGAAGTCTTGTATGACATTCATAAATAATATTGAAGATGAATACGTATATGGCCCTACCAAGACTGAAACATCACCAGTAAATTTTAAAGGGTTATCTGTATCTACAGGGCTCATATCTTTTAATTCGCCTGAAACAATATCACCAGCGGTTTCACCTTCATCTTCACTTCCTGCAAGAATTTTTACTTTGTAAGTTGAAGCATGTCTCCAAGGTTTATCGGCAATATAAGTTAAAACACCTTTCTTCCAAAGGTTATCGTTACCACCACCATTTTTTCTGATATCGATAACTAAGTGGGTTAATTTTTGATTTTTTATTTCTTTAAATGCAGATTCAAAAAATTCAAATACTCGACCTTCATCTTCATCCCAAATAAATAGATTTATTGTTAATAAAGCCGTTGTTTTATTTAAAACACTAAATTGAAATCTAGATTCAAAACTATCGTCGCCGTAGAAGACTTCTCTACTCGCCTTTACGCTAATATTATGTATTTCGTGAGCACCTTTTTTGATATCAAGTTTAAATTCCTTTTGTTCACCAAAATACATCCAGTAATATAAAGCGAAATTGGGTGCCAATACGGCTTTTCTTTGATTGTCACTATCCCCATGGGTACGTTTTAGTAAAGGCTTTAATATTATGTCTATTGGAATGCCATTAATTTTGGTAATAGCATTGCCAGCAAGGCTAGATGGTTTACCATTCAATTTTTCTTTAATAATGAGCTTATCGTTATTAAAAAGAACATCAAAAGGAAACAATGTTCCGCCATTTTTCAGGTAACCTTGGGTAATTTCTCTTTTATTAGAAGGAGTAAGGGATACATGTCCGTCTGATACCACACTATTAAACTGCATCATTTCAAGCCAAAACTTACGCACAGAAATAGGCTCTTTAATGCTATTTTTAAATTGATTTACTTTGCTATAAAACAAAGCCACATCTTCAGTGGTGTAAGCTAAGGCTGGATGAGTTTTATCTATAAACGCTAACCATTCGTCAATATCACTTCTCGCGGTTTCAGGCTGTAACATTGAATTAAAGTGCTCAAATGTTGTTGCATATAAATTACTAGATGTTAGTACGACTAATAATATGATGATGAAATTCTTTAACATTTCTACCTCTG
>Ga0105359_10003914_pt1 | contig 12036 bp, 9 predicted proteins | sample GOMGulsemesocosm_6_FD_83659 | JGI IMG/M metagenome (GOLD analysis project Ga0105359, IMG submission 83659) | Methane-oxidizing microbial communities from mesocosms in the Gulf of Mexico - GOM8C Gulf of Mexico | ecosystem: Environmental > Aquatic > Marine > Cold seeps | place: Gulf of Mexico... | reverse complement strand
TTAATACCTTGCCATCAGCATCTTGTTGATCGAACCATTCCTGTAACTCACTACGATATGCGGTGATATTTTTCATACAATAAGCGGGATCTTTTAACCAAGTATTGTTACCCATAACTGAAGAGCTAGAATAATCATAACAATAGCTATAACCGTGATTTTCTAAATAATAGGTTAAAGCAAAGCCATAAATTAATCGTGATATTAAAAAAGTAACCGTTACCACTATGATGTATTTGGTAGTATTATCTAGTCGCCTCTGAGTCAAACGCTTACATAGACGCAATATAAACACGTACAACAAACCAGGTACCATTAAAACACCGATTAGTGATGGTAATGCCCACTTAGAAACAGATAGATAACTTGCCTGATTTTGTACTTTATGATAGTTTTCAATAAAATGACCTCCAACTCCAAAAACTATAACCACAATTAGTCCTGAGCAAATAAATATATTAAATAATAATAATAATACAGGCTTTATACCTGCTGATTCTGCTAAGTAGTGTGCTTCACTATTTGCCATTAACGCCCCCTTGCGGCAGAAGTATGAGATGATTTACCTTGATTTAAATAAGGAATGCCAGAAAATGTGTGCATAAAGCCAACTGGATCTTCTTTTTGATAAGTTAATGATTTCTTAATTTGTCGCTCAAATGTAGTTATACTCTTTTTATTACGTCGCTCTGCCTCTTTCAGTAAATCAACCATTTTCTGTACTAATTTATACTCGCTTGCTAAGAAATTAAAACCCATAGTTAAAATTAAGCCTCCGCCGACTACTATTAACATAGGACCAATAGTCACCATAGCAGCCATACCAACATACGATGCAACAATCCCCCATACTATGCCCGAAGCGGCAGCTGCAAGTACCACATCAACGGCAACACCGCCTACAAAATGACGCCAAGTTAATTCATCTCGCATCAGTTGATCTAGTGCATGAAAGCCGATTGAGAAATAGACTGTAAATTTAGCCCCTGTCTTTATCGCATTTAACGCACCTAATTTACCTACCCCCATATTAACGGCTTGTGGACTACTGGCAATAAATACATTGCGGGTTAAGTGCTTACGTAAAGAAGGCTCATTGTAAAGTGCTATAAAGGTTCTGTTGGGATATGTAACCACCTTGTATTTTGCCAATATATCACCACCGCGTTTCATCTCAAGCGCTAAAACTCCTAGTACCTTTACATCAGTCAATACAGGCCAATAAGAGGCGATTGTTTTTCCTGTATTACTGTATTCTGACCAGGTATCTTTAAAAGCACTCCATACGCTTTTTGTTGAGGCACTCACACCAGCTGTAGAAGTAACTATATTATCTATCCATTCGAGGGTTTGTTGATGGGTATAACCTTTACTCTTTCGAATTGATGCTATTAGGCATAAATATTCATTTGGCATTAAAGCAATCAGGGTATGATTATTACTATTTAAAGAGCCAGCGAGTTTATCACGCTCTTGAGTTTGTAGTGCTTTATTGAGTTTTTGTTGTATTTGAATGTTTTGATATATTTCAAATGAAGACATAATATATTCCTTATATTGATGAAAATCCTTTTAGTTATTATAACGATGCGTCATGAATTAGGTCAATGTATTTATTTTGGGTCCTAACTTTAGTCTCCATCATTTAATCATATTTAGGATTATCCTTTTTTTGACTTGGTTTTAAAATCCATTTGATAAAACTTATCCCCACTTAACATAAGCTTATTAATTGGTGATCACTTTATTAAAAATCATCCCCGAAAATGCGCTTTGTTCCTAAAAGGAATAAATGATAACCTAACTTAATTAATAGGAATTTCACTGAATTTTAGGCTTAATTTCCATTTATAAAATCATATACCAAGAACTTAGTATATTAAGTTATTCAATGCCAAGGAGGCTAAATGTTAGAACCAAATTATTCAGAATATTCACTAGATGAATTAATAGATACTCTAAATGTAATGGATAAAGAAGCTTTTCCAGAAAGAGCAGCTAAAATTCGACAAGAATTAGAAATAAGGGAATCATCAACATCAACTAACCCTAAAGAATCAGCAAGCAGTTTTGATTACAATGAACAGTTTTATGCTTGCCCAAATTGTGAAGGTAAAATAGGGATTTTATCAAAGGCTATAAATAGTATGAGTAAAATAAAAACATGCCCTCATTGTAGTAAACCATTTGGAATAACTACAAACTTTAAGTTTTTAGCTTACATTTTTATGCCAGCTATCCTTATTAATTATTTCTTACTAAAACCATTGTTAGTCGCTTTTGGTATTAGCAGTTCAATAAGTCTTGCCATTGTGACAATTTCAATATTGATTTTGTCAATTAGACTTACAAAAGTAAATAAAAGTACTGAAGTTTAAAATAATTGGAGTCAACTCTTATCTTTGACTCCACTTTGAATTAATCCTCTCTTTCCACTTACTAAAACTCTTCAAAATTTCACACTCCCCTATCACTTCATTTGAGCAACAAATAGATAACTTATATAAGCTTTGTTCTAATTAGGTTAATTCTTGAATGGTTTCTCTCACATTTTCGAGTTTTTGATCTATTAACGCATCCACTTTACTACAAGAAGATTTTTTAACTTCTTGCATTTAGATCTGGGTTTTAATTTATTCTATGGGGATTTTCAGTTCTAAAACTAGGCATCCATATCTATATATTTGATTTCAACAAGCCGTTTAGATGGCGAGAACTTAAGCTGCGCAGCAAGCATATAAAACGCAAATAAATAATGGTCAGTACGATCTGATTTATAAATTTGGCGAAGGTTTAATTGATGAAAATGAAATCAAAATCACCGAAACTGAAATGACTTTACCTGGCTTTGCTAATCCAATTGAGCTAAGCCAAGAAAACCCTTTTAAAGATATGGTTTAAGCAAATTATATCATCTTCAAAAGGCGCTCATTGAGCGCCTTTTTTATATCACGCTATCTATTCACTTTACTATGTCTACTCATTTAATAAAATGAATCTGCAGCATGACTTTAAAATTGATTAACCTTTCCTACTTCAGACCTAAAGGGAAATAACTTTAAATTTTATAAGTGCTAATCAAGCCCATCAATGAAAGTGTAAATATGTCCTCTCCCTTTGAAAAATGTAAGAATTAATATTTTTCAAACAAAAGGGTTTTGTTTTTTGTTAAGCTCAACAAATAAAAGCAATAATTACGTATAGGAATAACAGGTGAAAGAATCAACAAGAGAAAAGCTAAAATTTCAAGCTATGGAGCTTTTTGCTACCCAAGGCTTTTCATCTACAACGGTTGGAGCCATAGAAAAAGCAGCAGGATTAACAGCGCGTTCTGGTGGCTTTTATCGTCATTTTCCAACAAAGATGTCTGTTTTAGAAGCGATAGTTGATGAAGCTGAAATTGAAATACTGGCTGATTTTCAAAGTAACCTCTCTTTACCTTTAGGTGATGTAAAAAAAGAATTACTCACAATTGGCCGAATGATTTTACATATAGGTGAAAAATACCGCCCATTACGTATATTGCTCAGAGCTGAAGTCGGCACTTTACCAGAGCTAAGAGAAAAAATGAAAGTGATCAATACACGCCTAGCTGATGAACACTTGTTCCCTTGGATTGCATCTAATATTAAAAATACGTCATTTAGCAGTAACTGCCCTGATGAAATGATACAAATTGTATTTGGTAGTGTATTTTATTACATGATCAGCTTAGATATAGGTGCGACACCTTATGGTATCGAGCAAAACAAATATCTAGAAACTTGGGCGGATGTTTGGACTAAAAATTTATCTTAAATATTTACTTTTAACCTCTAATGCTTAGTTTTTTCGCCTTACTTTGTAAGTAAAATACAAAGTAGTAAGGCGAATATACTAAATAAAAAAGCCCAGAAGGGCCCAGGGACCGTTTTGAAAGCGCTATTTCAATTAGTGCTTTCTAATGGCTAAACAATACAATAAGAAATTAAGTAAGCACAGGGTTTGTTTTTATCATTTAGAATTAATATGCACAAAATAAGAATTTATAACCAACATAAATAATTAAAAGCTAAATTATCACGTTGAATAGATAATTTATTCCAGCCACCCCATATTCAATCTAATCCGTTGTTTTATATAAACGGTCTCCAGCATCTCCTAAACCAGGTAATAAGTGACCTTTTTCATTTAAATCTCTCTCTTTACTAATCGCGATAATTTTCACATCCGGATGAAAATGATGTAATTTATCTACACCCTTTTGGGAGACTAAAATACAAATCATGGTGATTTTACCTACCCCATACTGCTTTAACCTATCTATACAAGCAATTGCAGTATCGCCAGTAGCGAGTAAGGGATCTGCTAATATCACTTCTTTTCCGGTTGATTCTTTTGGCAACCTAAAATAATACTCAACTGTATTTTGAATGAATTTATCTCTATAAATACCAATATGGCCAGCACTGGCAAACGGCAACATATTTAATAAACCATCAAGCATGCCATTGCCTGCTCGCATTATAGATACAATAATAGGCGCTTGTGCCACGGCTTCTCCTTGCATTTTCTCTAACGGCGTTTCAATATCAACATGCTTGAGTGCTAATTCTTTAGTAGACTCATAGGCTAAAAGACCACTTATTTCGTTTAATAATCGTCTAAATTCACATGACTTTGTTTCTTTGCTTCTGAGTAATGTGAGTTTATGCTGTAAAACGGGATGACTAATTATTGTTAATTTTTCCATTGTCTTGTCCTATTCCAGTAATCGGTAATGGCTATACGGCTTACTTTTAAAAAACAGTGCCATCACTATCGAGTTTTAAAGGAGGTTCGCCTTTTTCTCTTTTCTCTTGCGCTACTATTCGACCTGCCCACCAAGTTCCGCCCTCTAAGACTTTAGCCAAAGGTAACTGAGTCTCAGACATATTTAGCTTACCTCTAATGTTATCTGCGATTTTATCGAGCAATACAATGGTTAACGCACGCCATTCAATGATTAAATCGCTATTTGCTAGGTGGGATTTTGAGTGATTCGTTTTATCTTTTAATTCTATTAATTGCTTATCTAATAGCAGGCCCCCATTACGGTATTCAGCCAAACCCGTTAGCTTTTCAACGCCCGTCACTGTTATACCCGCCTCTAAAATGGGCTCTATCAATGAATAAGTTAACCATTGAGATAATTTATGAAAAGGTACTAAACAAGATAAGGGGTCGTCTGATTTTAATTTCGAATACGCCCATAAATCCCCCATATTGTTATTATTTATGGATATTCTACCTGGCCAAATATCACCAAAATTCACTAAAACACTATTTAAAATAGTGTCAGCTTCAAGTTTGTCTCCATAATTATTTGTTAAAAAATCAACTATATTACCAGGTCTATTATCTTTAAAAGCAGCATTGTTATTTAGCGAATTTCCTAATTCGCATATTAAACTTACACGCCCATCTAAACCTGCTAAAGGATTATTTTGTGATACCTGAAACCCCAACTCTAATTTTTGACGATTAAATGACATTAAAGATTCTGCATCCACTTTAAACGGATTAAGGTTATCACTTGAAAACATGCCAGCCATGAACATATCAAAACTGGCAATCGCAAGGCCTTCAGAGCGCGAAAAACTTTTGCCACTATTTTTATCAAAGTAATGCCATGAATTCCCAGCGCCCGCATCTAATAATACAGAAACCAAAACCAAATCTAATTTAGCTCTTGCTTTATCGTATCGAGATAAATGATTTAACTTTTCATCTAGCAGCTTTAACCTATCTATATTACCAACTTGAAAATGACTCCATCTAGAGTGAAATGGGATATTTAAATCTGGGTAATTATGCTTTATTACAGCCAGAACATAGTCTGCTACTTCATCTAGCCTAGATATGTTTATTTTAAACTCACCTATCCCAGCTAGGCTCAGATCATATATTTTCTGACTTCGCTGCCTGATTGCTTTAGGGGATAATAGATAGCTCACATCATCTTGGTTAATATCTGTGAAAATCATTCTAAATCCCGCCCTTTTATACTATCAAGCTCGTCATCTGATAGCGCATCTTCATCACCTGTATAATAACCAGCCGCTTTTTTTGCTTCTATTTCAACTTGAGCATCATCTGGTACAAGATTTTTAGGGATAGATACGCGGTTTATGACATCAATGCCAGACTTTACAATCGCGTTATATTTCATATCGCTCATCGACACTAAATGATCTATCTTTGTGATGCCAAACCAATGTAATACATCTGGCATAAATTCTTGAAAACGCGCGTCTTGAATACCGGCAACACATTCAGTACGTTCAAAGTAGGTTGCAGCGCTATCACCGCCTTTTTGTCTTTTTCTTGCATTGTAAACTAGTAATTTAGTAACTTCTCCTAATGCTCTGCCCTCCTTTCTAAAGTAAACAATTAAGCCAACACCGCCTTCTTGCGCTGTTTTTACAGCTTCTTCAATACCATGCATTAAGTAAGGTCTACAAGTACATATATCCGAGCCAAATACATCAGATCCATTACATTCATCATGTACTCTGCATGTGAGCTTTTTACTTTCATCAGCTAAATCGTTTATGTCTCCAAAAATATAAGCTGTTGTACTGCCAATTGGCGGCAATAAAATTTTAAGGTCTGGCCTGGTGACTAACTCAGGGAACATTCCGCCCGTTTCTTGGAATAAAATTTTTCTCAATTCACCTTCTTCAATACCGAATCGTTTAGCGATACCGGGCAAGTACCATACAGGCTCAATTGCCACTTTAGTGACAAATACATCTTTATTTTCTTTTAAGATTTCACCATCAGGTTTTAATCTGCCTTTCTCTACGGCTTCATATATTTCGGGCAAGGTTAAATGGGCTTGCGTAATGGCAATTGATGGTTGAATATTAATCCCTTGTTTTAAAGCTTCACTAAACACTTCATCAACACTTGCACCCCATGGGTCTAAAGAAATTATTTTTTTTGCATCACACCAAGACGCTTTAGGTGTGATGTTTACTGTTGGACTGGTATTTGTAAGATCGGGAATATGATCTTGCGCAAATGTGCCTGCTGCAATCGATAGTGCGCGATAAACTGTGTAACTACCACTATGAGAGCCAATTGCATTACGATTTTCTTTTGTAGAAATAGTCGCAATCACTGGACCTCGCTCACTCGCTGTTTGCGCGCCCCACTTTACAGGTGTTGATTCTTTAAACGCCTGATTGGAATGGGATGTTAAAATTACATGGCATGACTTTGAATATTCCTTCATAAATACTCCTTAATACTCTTTTAAACCTAAGGACTTATAAGGGTTAAACTTTAAAAAGTTATTTTAGCTTAAGTACCAAAGTACCTATCGCCAAAGTCGCCACATCCGGGAACAATATATTTATGTTCATCTAAAATAGGATCAACAACTTCAGTATGAATATGGATTTGTGGAAACTCATTTTGTAGTTTTTCTACTGCTTCTAAAGCACAGAATATCGAGATTATTTCAATCTTATTTAAGTCATAACCCTGTTTTTTCAGCATGCCTAAGCTGTAACACATAGTGCCAGCTGTTGCGATCATCGGCTCTAAAATTACAAATTTTGCATCAGGTGCGATTTGAGGCGGGACTTTAAATAAATAAGGCTCTGGCTGCGCTGTATCTTCATTTCTTTTTACACCAATGGAGCATAATCTAGAGTTGTCTATTTTAGACATAAAGACAGGCAGTAAACTTAAACCAGCTCTAAAAATTGGCGTTAAAATTACTTCGTGGTTTTCAAGGTGCGGGATCATAGCCTCTGCTATCAAATCAAATAGCTGATCTGCGGTTTTTCTAAACGCTTGATAGGGTAAATCTCTATTTCTTAATCTTGTTAAAAATAAATGCCGCTCACTTATTTGCGCATTTTTAGAACGTGAAAAACAAGTCACATTAGGTGGTAAAGTAAAATTATTATCTTGATCTGGCATATATCAATCCCAAAAACCTAACTACTTAAATTGAGAATTTAAAATCTTTAAAAGCATTCAGGCTGAAAAATAAAAATAATGAGTTTATAAAAAATAAACTTTTCTTATTCAAAGACTAATAGACAGATCGTGTTTCAACAAGATTTTGAAAAATATAATTGAAGAGAATAATTAGAAATATGGATAAGTAAGCTGAAAATTCACTCAGCTTACTAGAATATAATGTGAAATTGTTTAGTCTGCTACTATCACTTTTTCAACAATAATAGCCTCTTTTGGCACATCATCATGATCGCCTTTACTTCCGGTTTTAACTTTTTCGATACTTTTAACTATATCCATACCATCAGTCACTTTGCCAAAAACTGCATAACCCCAGCCGTCATTGGTTTTTGACGTAAAATCTAAAAATGAATTATCTCGGGCATTAATAAAAAATTGTGAACTCGCTGAATGTGGCGACATAGTACGCGCCATAGCTAGTGTGCCCGCTAGGTTTTTACCACCGCGATTAGCTTCATTTACTATGGTATCGAAACCTTCTTTTTCCTTCATATCAGGCGTCATACCACCACCTTGGATCATAAAACCTTTAATAACACGATGAAATATAGTGCCTTCGTAAAAACCTTGTTGGCAATATTTTAAGAAGTTCTTTGCTGAAATAGGTGTATTTTCAAAATCCAATTCAATTTTGATATCGCCCATATTTGTTTTAAATGTGATCATAACTTGTATCTGTAAAACTGAGATATGCCTATTTTAATAGACTATGCATCCCTAACATAATTAATTATGCAATTTTCACAATATTTTTTATTTCTTCATCAATACGTTTTATCATTTGCTTTTCTGTTAAAGGCTTACTAAAAAAATACCCTTGGAATTGATGACAATACAGGTTTTTTAATACAGCCAACTGCGCTTGAGTTTCAACACCTTCAACAGTAACAGATAAGTGGAATGTCTCGGCAATCGCACAAATCGCTTTAACTAACTGTAAAACACCATTATCACTGTCTATATTATCAATAAATGAACGGTCTATTTTAATACCATCTATCGGTAAGTTTTTTATTCGCCCTAGTGAGCTATAACCCGTACCAAAATCATCAATATATATACCGATCCCCAATGTATGAATTGCATTAAGCTGGCCTATTAACGCCGCTTCTTTTGCAATCATGGCCGATTCAGTTAACTCAACACGTATCTGCCTGCGATTTAAGTGTGATTGATTTAAGCGATTTGTAAGCCAATCCATAAAATTATTTTGCTGTAGTTGCAGTGGCGACACATTTATATTGATAAATAGATCCCCAGACTTATCACCAAGTTGCTCCATAAATTTCAATGCGCGCTCAAAAACCCATTGACCAAGCACTGACATTTTGCCGCACTCTTCTGCTATCGGAATGAACTCTTCAGGGCTTATACGGCCTAGCTCTGAGCTATCCCATCGAAGTAATGCTTCAAATCCAATTAAGTTTAATCCCAATTTACAATAAAGAGGCTGTAAGTTTATCGATAACTCTAAATCTGGAATTAAATCATGTAATAGGGTTTCTATTTGTAGTCTGCGGTTAATTTGTTGGGATAATTTTGAAGAGAAAATATAATAATCATTTTTTCCTTGTTGCTTAGCTTCATACATAGCAATATCAGCATCATGAATGAGCTTTTTAGCATCATAGTCTATACAAGGTGAAGTGAATTTACGTACACCTATACTGCCACTCACTGATAAACTATGCTCATTATAATTAAAGGGTTTTCGGATCTCTTCAAGTATATTTATTAATAAACCAATTAAGTTTTCAGTTAAATGGTTTTGTCGGATCAAAACGGCAAACTCATCACCTCCTAATCTAGCAATATCAGAAAATGGACCTAGTAAAGTTTGCATTCTTGCCGCAAACTCAATTAATACTTTATCGCCAGCTACATGACCTAAAGTATCATTTATCAATTTAAACCTGTCTAAGTCTATATAAAGTAAAACAAAACGATTTTGTGCACTAAACCTTAATTTATCAAGCAATTCTAAAAATGTTTGCCTATTAAGTAAATTAGTTAAACTATCATGTTGTGCTCTATATTTTAGTTGCTCATTAAATAGTTTTATTTGTGTTATATCGACTAATCGACCTTCATAACGCCATATGCCATCATTTTCAATCCAATTACCACTTTGTCTCACCCAAATGCTTTTACCATTTTGTTTTTTAGCTAACCATTCAAATTCTTGATGATTTACTTTATTTTCGACATCCTGTTGCCATTTTATAATGTGATCTTGGCTATAAATATAATGACTAAATACTAAGTTTTTAGTATCAGAATCATTATCAAAAAGTAGAGATGCAAAAGCAGGGTTAAAGGTCTTAATGTTTTCATTACAATCTAAAATAAATAAACCTTCATGGGAGTTTACAAACAATTTTGTATATTGATTTTCTGATTTGATTTGCTGTTTTAACGCTTGAGTTTTTAATAACGATTCTTTTTTAAGTTGTTGATTAGAATCAACTAAACTTGCAGTTCTTTGCACGACAATGCGATTTATTTCTCTATTTCGCCCTTTTAGCGCGAATATTTGAAATAATATTAAAGCACCACAGATCCATGAAACGACCACTAAAGAAATTATCACACACAAACGTATTGGCAAAACTGGCGGATTTAAACTTTCAGGGTTATATAACTCTAACGTCAATTTATGACTAAAAAACTGACTAGATGTAGAAACACTCGCTTCAATTTCATTTAATTTGAAACTATCTTTCCAATCCGTGGTAAAAATCACCTCATCTTGGTTGGTAAGCCGAATATGCTCACCAGTTTCAGCATACAAATTATGATAAAGGTTTTCTAATAAACTAGACAAGGCTAATCTTAAACCGAGTGCTGAATGCACTTTACCTGCAACTTTTTGAATTAAAACTAAACTCCATTGATCATTATTTTGTGGCCAGTTAAGTGCGACCAATCCATGCTCTAAAGATAATTTTTTTAACGCTCTGTTATTAAGCGCTATTACTTGCCCTATATTGTGGCCATAATCTGAAACAGGTGCTGCCTTTATGACACCTAATAAATTATCTTCAAGCTTAGCTGGTAAATACAATCTAAAATCGAATTGGCCTTGATCTATTTGTTGTGTTTGTATTTCTTCAATTTGCTCTGATTTAAATAAAACATACTGCTCTAAACCTACTTCAGTCTCTATTCCTTGTAATTGAGATTGCGCAACTTTATAAAAACTCTTTGAACTAATATTTTCACTCGATTGAAAGTATGCATCGAATGAATAAAGTAGGTTTTCGATCTGCCTTAATTTATTTTGAAAAACTTGATTATATGATGATATTTGTATATTTAAGTCTTGCTCTGATTGTGCTGCATAATGTTTTTCTAAACGCAGTCCAATAACAGACATCAAAATCACAAACATCAAATAGATAAATAGATGAACTCTAAATCCTTTTAAGTTTAATTGCTTCATGCTCTAGACTTCTCAAAATTTACCAGTACCATAGTTGCAAATGATAATAGTTTTTATTTGAGTATATGAAAAGTAATTTATTAGTATTTATTGCATTATTTGCATCAAGCGCTGAAGTTATAGCCAAACCTGTAGAACAATTGAACATTTATTCTTTTAGAAAGCTCGAATTAATAGCACCCATTATTTCATCATTTGAGAAAAAATCAGGCATAAACGTTAATTTAGTACATGGGAAATCTAAATATTTATTAAAAAGGTTGGAGCTAGACGGCGAAAAAAGCCAAGCAGATCTATTGCTCACATCAGACTTAAGTCAGCTTGCGAATAAAAAACATTTATTGCAGCCTTTTACAGCGTTTTCTAATTTAGAACACGTAAACCAAAACCTAATAGATGATGAAAAATACTGGGTCAGTACTTCATTAAGATCTCGTACTATTTTCAGTTCAGAGCACACGACATTGCCGATTCCAGAGCATTATAGTGACTTTAATAAATCACAGTATCATGGGCAATTTTGTATTAGAGATTTATCTCATAGCTATAATAAAGAGCTATTTGCCTCTTTATTATCT
>Ga0105359_10003913_pt1 | contig 12038 bp, 9 predicted proteins | sample GOMGulsemesocosm_6_FD_83659 | JGI IMG/M metagenome (GOLD analysis project Ga0105359, IMG submission 83659) | Methane-oxidizing microbial communities from mesocosms in the Gulf of Mexico - GOM8C Gulf of Mexico | ecosystem: Environmental > Aquatic > Marine > Cold seeps | place: Gulf of Mexico... | reverse complement strand
GGCGAGTGCTCGCTGGCGCGCACGAAGAAGTCGTTCTCGTGGCCCATCAGCGTCTGCTTGTCGTTCTCGGTCAAACACTCGCCTTGTGGTGAATACAGCAGCGAGGTGACGGTAATAGCCGGCTGTACACGGCGCAGGGAAACATTAATGACGATATAACAGTGGTGCCGCTGAGCGCGATCAGCAATCGCGGCGAGAAACTCGCCCTCGATATCAAGGGCGACCCGCCAAGCATGGGCCATGTCGTCATACCACGAGATATGATTGCAAAATTCAGGCAGCACCATCAAACGAGGTTTGTCCTTTGCCGCCACATCAATCATGCGCAAGCAGGTTGCCAGGTTTTCACTGACGCTGCTGTTGGATGAGAGTTGGATCGCCGCCACACATGTCATAAAGCGCCTCCTTCCAGTATTTACCGAAATTCTAGACGTGAGCGGTTTCCGGAGAAATGACATTTATCATTTAACCGCACGAGCGCGCCCCCTAAGATCAATAGCATCAACACCTATAAAAATTAAGGATGCGCGGATGAAATATTTAATCATCGGGATGGGACACATTGGTAAAGCGTTGGCCAAAAACTTGCGTCAGCAGGGGCACCAGGTTGTCGGCACCACCACCACCCCTGACAAGCTCGAATCCTTAAAAGCACACGCCGACCAAGTGATGCTGCTGAAAGGGCACGAAACCGAGAAGGTTGTCGTCGCCGCCGTCGGCTGCGACGGTATTATCGTCACCGTAGCGCCCAATGTTAGAAACACTCGAACCATCGAGGAGCGCCACCAGCACTACCAACAAGTACTGGTAAGAACCGCTGAGAGCGCCATCGAAGCCTGCGACCGAGTGGTTTTCCTCTCGTCCTTTTCTGTCTATGGGGATGGCGGCTCTGGCAGCGACCCCATTACCGAGAAAAACCCCACCGGTAATCACGATGAGCCCTCCTCCAAGTATTACCAGCAATCTGAGAATCTCATTCTCGGTCGTAAGCAAGGCTGTGTTTTACGCTTCCCGGATATGTATGGCGCGCCAGGCGACTTAAGCTTTACGGAACGAGTAAAAATGGCCCACAGCTACTTCGCGGGGAAAACTATTTTTGGTGCCGACGCACCTCTCTACGCCATTCATTTTGAAGACGTCGTCAACTCGGTGCTACACGCCCTACAAAAAGAACTCACCGGTGTATATAACGTTTGCGACAACCGCCGCGTACCGGCCACCAACAAGGTCATCTTCGACGCTATTTGCGACCTTGAAGACCTAACGCGCTTAGAGTTTCTCAACCAAGTCAAAGCGCCAAACCGCAAGGTATCGGCCGACAAGATTTATCAGAGCGGCTACCAAGTACAACATGATGACCCCAACGCCGCCCTACTGCAGAAGGCGTAGGCATGTCTGCTACCAGCACACTCAATGTGGTGATCACCGGCAGCACCAAAGGTATTGGCTTAGGGCTAGCTCAAGAGTTTCTCAAGCGCGGCCACAATGTTGCCATCAGCGGGCGCAGCGACGCCAGCATCGCCACCGCACTGACCCAGCTCAACTCAGGCAGCGCCAAGGCGATTGGCATCAGCTGTGAAGTATCGAATTTTGAGCAGGTACAGCAGTTGTGGGACAAGGCCAGTAAAGCCTTTGGCCACATTGATATCTGGGTCAATAACGCCGGTTTAGCGCGCACCGCTTGGTCGATCATCGATATTCCGCACAGCGAAGTGGAAGCCATGGTCACCACCAACATGCTCGGCACCATTAATGGCGCACGCGTGGCGGCGGTGGGTATGCTGGCGCAGCAGCGAGCGGGAAAAATATTTAACATGCTCGGCGGCGGCAGCGATGGCGAGTACTTCCCCGGCATGGGTATTTACGGCACCACTAAGCGCGGCCTCAATTACTTTTGCGACGCGCTCACCAAAGAACTCAAGGACAGCGACATACTGGTGGGGAAAATTCGCCCCGGCATGATCGTCACCGACGCGGTGATTCGCGAGGCGCAGACCGCCCCCGCAACGTTTAAAAAATCGCGCAATTTCATGAACAACCTGGTCGATCAAGTTGAAACCGTATCGCCGTTTTTAGTGGACGAAATCATTGTTTTCAAAAAAAGCGGGGGGAAAATTGCGTGGCTCAACGGCCGTAAGATTGCTATGCGTCTGCTTAAAGCCCGCTTCAAACCACGCGAAGATCAATTCGTCCGCTTTGGTCTATAACAAAACACACTTGCATTGGCGACGGCGCCCAGCCTTTGGCGCGCCCAGAGATGCCACCTTCGGAGCACGTATGAGCAGTTCAACCGACACTAAAAGCATTCACGAGTTTTTGGCAGAGAACCCCGACGTCGACGTCAGTAAAGCGTGGGCACGTTGCTACAGTATTTTGACCGACATCAAAAATAAAATGGCTGAGCAGTTTAACAATCTTGAGAAGGATGCAACCTGTGAAGGGCGCGAATACTACACCTCGATAAACGGCGAATTTGAAGGCTCCTTCAACGCCTGGAGCGGCGACGACTGCGAGTGGCTAGTGAACTCATGGTTGGGCAATCGCAAGGCCAGCATTCTAGACATGAACGCCACCTGCTACCTGGGTCAAAAAACCGACATTCCACACTTTGTGATGGTGTTTGGCACCGTGCCGAACCTGTTCTTCTACTTCGACTTTATTCCTCGCAGCAACATCATGGTCGACGAAGCCTACCTCGATAAGTACTACGCGCCGATCAACGACGAGTACTTAGCGCTGCGCGGCAACCCGAACTTCCAGTGGAACGTTAGCCACGGCACGTACATGCGCACATTGACCAACCCATCAACCCAAAGCCTGACGGCCGACCTGACCGATGAGAACATCGACATCCTAGAAGAGTACGCCCACAGGATGCTTGATCACTGGCTGGGGTGGTACAAGAACGCCACGCCCGTTGCCGAAGTCGATCGTCCCGCTCTGCAAGAGTACGATCACACCGTGCGCCGTCTCTGTTACCAGCGCGATCCGATGAACCGCCTGGCCGAAAAAGTGTTTGGCGCCGATAAAGTCGATGAAATGCTGCGGGTGCGCATTGGCACAGAACAAATAGAGCGGGCCAAAACCTACTGAGCAGAGCGACGCACCGACCCTCCTCCAAACACCCATCAGTGATAACTGAGCAAAAAAAAGCCTGCGTTTGTACGCAGGCTTTTTTGTGTTCTGAACATTACAGTAAATTAACAACGGCGCCGTACAAGGTACCAATCAAGCCAATAAGAAATGCCAAGAAACCAATCAAAAAACCTTTGCCTCGAGTTGCAGGATCTTTGGCGTAAGAGGCGGAGTAGATCGTGCGGCCGATCAAGAAAGCTACGCCCAAACCTGCACCGTACTCAGGGCTAATGTAATGCGAGAACATCCACATGGCAGGCAGGAAGCTCACCAACTGCTCCATGGTGTTTTGATGAATCCGGTATTTACGCTCGTAGACTTCATCTCCTGTAATGGCCGGCGCTTGTAACCCAGCCTTACCCCGCGCCAAACCTGAGGCCATACCAAAGTAGAAGTATTGCAGTAAAATGAGAACCGTAATTATCGCGACATAATCCATGTTAAACCCTTTATTCGTTTATATTCGCCGTGCAGTAGATCATCTATCCACTGGTGTTGCACCCACTTAAGCCGACGTTAAGCCGCTGACACACTGACCGGCACACCATTAAAGGCGGCGTTACCACTGATGGCATCCATCAGCTTTTCGTCGGTTAAGTCATTACAGCTCACGCCATTCTGCTCGGAGGCAATCGCCAGCTGCACGCCGCCGCGCTTATGGCCCCATCCGTGCGGCAAGCTGACCACGCCTTTCATGACTTCATCACTGGCCAGTACGGTTGTAGTTACGGCGCCAACGCGCGAGCGAATGCTCACCTCGCTGTTGTCCGCCAAACCGCGCTCGGCCAAATCCTCCGGGTGCATCAACAACTGCCAGCGCGGCTTGCCTTTTACCAGGCGGCGGGCGTTGTGCATCCAAGAGTTGTTACTGCGCACATGACGGCGGCCGATCAACAGTAACTCACCTTGAGCCGGCGCCGCTTGCGCTTCGCGCAAACGATTAAGATCGTTTAGGAAGATTTCGTGATCCAGATGGATATTGCCTGTATCGGTGCATAAGCGCTCGGACATATCCGCCACCAGCGGGCCTAAATCCAATCCGTGCGGGTGCTGCTTGATCTTGTCCATGGTTAACGCCATCTCGTGGCCGGCGTGGGCACTGTAGTGATCGAACTGAATGCCCATGTCGATCATTTGGTCTGGCGCCGGCAGCGGCTGAAAGTCTACGCCCTTTAATGTCGCTACCACGGCCGACAGCTCGTTCAATATTTGCCAGTCGTGGCGGGCATTGGCTTGCGGTTCGAATACCGCGGGGTTGTAACGTGTGGTGTTGCGAACCGCCAAACGGTGGAAGGCCAGATCGTAATGGTCATGCTCTAAACCCGCCGTTGGCGGCAGGATAATATCCGCGTGTGAGGTGGTCTCGTTAATATAGAAATCGATCGATACCATAAATTCAAGGTCGTTCAAGGCGCGGTCCATCTGCGCGCCGTTGCACGATGACAACACCGGGTTGCCCGCCGCCGTGATCAACGCCCTCAGCTGGCCTGCGCCGGGGGTTAGGATTTCTTCCGCCAAAGCGGCGGTGGGCAGCTCCCCGGAAAACTCTGGCAAACCACTGACGCGGGTGCGGAAGGCATCGAAGTGACCGGCGCCACTGGCGCCGGGTTTTACGAAGCCAAAGGCTGGCGAGCACACCATCGCGCCGCCCTCTACATCCAGAGAGTTGGTCAGCACATTGATCGTTTGTATGGCCCACTGGCACAGAGAACCAAACACCTGGGTGGAGACACCCATGCGCCCATAACACACCGCGCCTTCGGTATTGGCCATGTCACGCGCCAACCCGCGGATGGTCTCTGCGGTTATGCCCGTTTGCTGCTCGGCCAGCGCTGGGGTGAAACCCTCCATCGCTTGCTTAACATCATCTAAGCCGCGCACGCGGTCCTCAAAGTGCCCCAATTTCACCAAGCCTTCATCAAACAAGGTGTGGATCATCGCCATCAATAAAAAGGCATCGCTGCCGGGGCGTACAAAGTGATGTTCATCGGCCAGTACGGCTGTCTCAGTACGGCGCGGGTCGACCACCACAAAACGGCCGCCACGACCTTGAATGGCCTGCAAACGCTTTTTAACGTCCGGCACAGTCATCATGCTGCCGTTTGAGGCCAGCGGATTAGCGCCGATGATCAACATGAACTGGGTGCGATCAATGTCGGGCACCGGCTGTAGAAACTGGTGGCCAAACATAAGCAGCGAAGTGAGGTGATGCGGCAACTGGTCTAGGGACGTCGCGGAGAAATGACTCTTAGTTTTCAGCAGTTTTCGCAGTGTGCCTGCGTGGGTCATAGAGCCGTAATTGTGAACATTGGGGTTGCCAAAATAGTAAGCCAACGCATCGTCGCCGTGACGATTTTGCACCGCCAGCAGTTGCTCGGCCACCGTTTGGTAAGCCTCTTCCCAACTGATGGTTTCCCAGCCACCCTCGACCTTTTTCACCGGCTGCTTAAGGCGGTCTGGGTCTGTGTGCAAATCTTCTAGGGCGGTGGCCTTCGGGCAGATATGGCCACGGCTTAAAGGATCGTTTTTGTCACCCTTGATGGAGAGCACTTGATCGCCCTGCGTTTTAATTTCTACGCCACAAATGGCTTCGCATAGGTGGCAGGCCCGGTAGTGGGTTTTAATCTCATCAACCATAGGTGTCTCTCCAACATAATTTTGATGGCGCCCATCAAAGGTATACCAACGTATGTACCATTCAACATAACATTAGATGAGGCCACCATGACACTGCATGTCTACTTAAGACATGACACCCAAGCCTAGAGGCAAGAACCTAACCTATGAACGCTGACGATAGGAACAAACGGGAGAGGTGACCAATAAGTCACAACACAGGAAAGCAAAACCGAGGATGATAAAACCAACAGCAACGGTTAGCCCTATCATCGCACGATCAGGCAGACACTCTAGCCAATGTTACGTTCGACACCGTGCCAGTAAGGTTTACGTAATTCTTTTTTAAGGATTTTACCGGAAGGGTTGCGCGGTAATTCTGTGACCAGCTCCAACTGACGGGGAATTTTATAACCGGCGATTTTATCGCGGCAAAATTCAATCATGCCGCCGAGTGTTATTGTTTGATCGGCCCTAGTAACCACAAAAGCCAACAGCGCCTCGCCGAACTTGTCATCGGGCACACCGATCACGGCCACGTCCGCCACGGCTGGATGACTGGCTATCGCGTTTTCCACTTCAACTGGGTAAATATTTTCACCGCCGCTGACCACCATGTCTTTAATGCGGTCTTTTAAGTAGAGGTAACCGTCATCATCCAGTAAACCTGCATCACCTGTGTGCACCCAGCCGTCGGTTAGGTTTTTGGCGGTCTCTTCTGGCAGATTGTAGTAACTTTGCATGTTGGTGTCGGACTTCACCCAAATTTCGCCAACGTCGCCGACGGCGACCTCAACAGCGTTTTTATCCATAATTCTAACCTGCGCCCCCACCGACGGACGGCCGCAAGAGCGCAACAATTCAGGGCGCCCCTGCAGGGCGAGCTGGTGATCGGCTGAGCTGAGGTTAACCACTGTGCCGGTGGTTTCTGTCATGCCGTATAACTGAATAAACTCCGCGCCAAACACCGCCATTGCCTTACGCAACACCGCCTCGGAGATGGGGGAAGCGCCGTAATAAATTTGACTCAGGTTTTCAAAATTGCGGGCTTCAACACCGGGCAAGCTGAGAATCGCCATCATCATCGCGGGGACCATGAACACACTGTTGATGGGGTAGGCTTCTATGTCGGCCACCACCGAGGAGGGGTCGAACGCCTTGTGCAAAATAACGTGCACGCCGCCGTAGAGGGAGATCAAGATTGAACCAGCGCCTCCAATATGAAACAAGGGCGCGCAAATGAGGTCAACCGAACCTGGCGCGGGTCGAGTCGGCATAAAGGTGGTGTTCATGGTGCATTCGGCCAGTAGGTTGCGGTGGGTAATCACCACGCCTTTGGGATTGCCGGTGGTGCCGCTGGTGTAGAGTTGTAAAAACGCGTCTTCTGGGTCGGCCTCTGTATAGCTCGCAGCCATAACCATACTTGGGTGATCAGCGCTGTGTTGCTGCAAAAAAGTATTCCAGTCGTGCGCGTCAGGCTGGCCGTGGGTCAACAGGTGTATGCCAGCGGGTAAGTTAGGGCGTAACGCATTCAGCGTGTCGACGAATGTATTGTCCAGCACCAGCAGCGCTTTGGCTTTCGAATCGTTGATGACATAAGCCAGCTCAGCGGGTGCCAAGCGGTAATTAAGCGGAACCGTAACCGCGCCTATTTTTGCCGCGGCCAAAAATAACAGCGGATGCTCGACACTGTTCTCACCCAGAATACACACGCGCTCGCCCTTGACCACGCCGAGGCTCAGCAGGCCATTCGCAAGGCGGTTTGCCAGCTCATCTAATTCGCCATAAGCAGTGGTGTGGCCAGTTTCGGTAATGCACGGGTTAGACGGGAAATTACGGGCGTAGTATTCAACGAAGTGGTGTACGAGCATGGCGCGTATCCTATGTGTTTTTATTATATGAGTTACTCGCCCAAGGCGTGAGGCTTGCCATAAGCCCAGCAGAAAAACTCATTGATAACAGGATACTACCACTACAAACCGGCCGCAGGCGATCCATCGCGGTGGCCGTTAAAAACTGAAGAGTACGACCCCCAGTAGAAAAACAGAGAGCTTCTAAGCAGAGTAATAACAAGGTATGTAATTACAATCAATAAGAAGACGTCCGACAACCCTATCGATAGGCTGTCATAGTATTTTCGAAGTTGAATAGTGGCTCTTAATAAATTTGGTTTTACGCGGATCGATTAGCAAGATTGCCATAACATCCTCGCCAGATTTTAATTGCCACGTCTGATGGTCATGATCGTTAAGTGACACGCTTAACTTGTTAACGCCATCAACAAAAAGCCGTCGGGGAAGGTGAACATAACGACCATAGACACGTTGCACTTTAACGTCATTTATATAGAGGTGAGCATGCCCTGACACCGAGCTAGAACCTGTACTCCCAACCAGATTAGGCGGGCCCATTTCATACCCCCTCAAAACAATCGTTAAGTTAAAGCCGTCCATCGCATCAGAAAAAAGCTCCAACTTTATTTGAGGCACTGCACTTTCAGAAGGTAATATCCTTGAGGGATGAACCATTTCAGACTGTGCGGGGTGGCCCGACATCACCGGCGCCACGTGCAGGAGGACTATCAAGAAAAATAATGTTCTGGGTATCGACCCCTTCATGATAATCCTCTTACTCTCACCTATATCACTGACACATGAGATCAGTGCAGCTTCTCTAAACACTTTCGCCTGACAATATAATCATTACATACCCGGCGGCGGGCCACCAGGTAATGAACTACCACAGCTACTAACGGAATTACTAGGTAATTCACCTTTAAACTTAGGTCCGATGGTAAAAGGGTACACTGGTGTCAGATTATCTTCACTGCTCACCGTAACATGATAGTGATAGCCCAAAACACCATGATCATGGCCATTAAACTGATCTAGATTCTCATCACCGGCATCACCACACGCGGAATCATAGTAGTAATCTTCCTTAAAAAATCCCGCTCTCGTGTCAAAAACATTACCAGACAAGCTCGTATAACTACCGGCAAGATTTGGAGTGCTGCTAGCATCAGCAACTGGGGTTGTTCCCTCTGTTATGTCATACACGTTATTCAAAGTACACGAGCGGTCGTTATCATCGCAGCCCCCACCGGTCAAAGAGCTTTGACTATAATCTCGCTCAACCCAGCAGCTATTTGCAAGCACAGCAGTTTCAAACCAAGGCCCATAAACAGCATAGCCATCCGCAGCAAAACCCAAAACCTCAGAATGCCCCACTGCATCTTCCCCCGCTGTTTCGCCCCAACAGGCTGCGTAGAAATGGTGGTGATAATCGCCTCCGGCCGAATGCCCCCCACAAAGATCCACATCATAGACTTCAGCAAATGGGGCCAAGGTCTGCCAAACTCCAGCACTGTTATAGCTCTGGCCATCTCCCCAGTTATATATTGATACACCGTTGACCGCATAACCGATAACACCCAACCCAGTTTCACATTCTTCGTCCGTATCAACTGGCTGCTGTGTAAAATACCCTTCCTTACTTTGATTGGTGGGACATTCTGGTCCCGGCGGCCAATAGCCATAACCAGCATCAACGGAACAGTTTTGATTGGAGTTGTTTTGGTAGCCAATGTCTTGTCCGAAAGCGATCAGTTCGCCAACAGTGCCTATAGTACTGCCACCGGTGAAGTCACTGGCCGCCTTTGGTCTATTATTCAATCCGTCCACATCGGCTTCAGTAAGGCTAACTGCATAGGAAGGAATACCTGTGGCCTCGACATAGGTATACAGTATGTTTTCTACCGTGCTTTCACTAACACTCTGAACATTCACCAGCACACCTAGATTGCTATCAGTTTCGAAAATGTACTGCGAGCGAACAGCATCGCTATTGAGAACCCACGAACCACTTGCGCTTTCTTCAATGAGGTCAGCCAGCGCCACATCAACCCCGGCAATGGCAACATCAACACTGTCAGCCTCTGAATCAACGTCAGCAACGGCACTCTGAGCTGCGCTGATAAAAGCATCGTTAACATCTTGCTCACTGAAGGCATCAGTAAAATACTCTGCTACCGAAACCTTATTTGTAAGTACAGATCTATCTATAAGCGTTTGATCATTAGTAGCGCTAGGATCTTCTACCGCATTAACCAGAGCGTTCACTAATTGGTCTGGATTAACATTGCCTTCATCAAGCTCTGAAACCCAGTAAGCCAAACCTTCGTCATCGGGATCGCGCTCGAGAAAGTTCTGATAAATACGGGTGACCAGCGCACTATTATCGAGACCTCCGTACAGCGACGTATACTCTATTTGCTGAGTAAATGAAGCTCTAGTATTTTCCAGAGTCAACTGACCTGACTCAATCTCATTTATCCAATAATCCAACCCAGGCTGATCAGCAGCCCGCCCTAGAATACCGATATAAAGCTGTTGAACATCCACAATCAATGCTTCGTCGTCCACCTGACTGTAGAGCGGACTTGAAAATACAGATAAAAGTAGACAAAAAAGCAGGGATTTGTACATTGAATCAACCTTTATGCTAAAAATTATAAATAAGCTTCCTAAATGCATCATTCACACGAGGAGTCAATTTCCAACATTGTAGACCAAAAGGACATATGACGGGGTAACGCTAATCGGGTACTGGGTAAATCTAAATGCAGCCATAATGAAGCAACTCAGATGCCCTGAACTACACCCCGTTAGAATAACGGCACTGCCAATCAGTATTAGTCGTCAGCTTAGCTAAACCAACGCTTCATTATACCCAATTAAGATTATGTAAAATAACTGATGACTTGATCAAACATTTCCTTAGTAGCGGCTTAAGCAGCCCTCATTTAACAGTCTCTGTAAGTAAGTTCCTATTACGCCCTCTTTCCGGTACAAGTTCAGATGACTCAGTCGATGCGCCTACCCAAATTCTCCACGGAAAAGCGTTAAACCACTGTTGTTATAAGCCATGCAACTATGAATCGCTATTGGCCAGCATTAACCTGATCGAGCAACTCTAGCGCTACTTGCAAGACAATGGCCTGTTGCTGCTCACGCGTGATGTCGCTCTCCCCATCGCCGTCCTGCACACCATACCAACCGAATTTCGCGTGATTCCCACCTTTCACCTCGACCCAGCGGGTGGCCGCTGGCATAGTCGTTTTGCTCGCGTATATATCAGCCAAGGTCGTTAAACCGTCGTTGCTTGCGAAGATAGAAACCGCGGCCCCTTGATGCTCGGTAATCGGTTTACTCTCTTGAGGGTAGGAGGCCAGTAACAGCAAGCCATCGTTGGGGTTGGCGATGGCGTAATTGGCCGCCGCTACCCCGCCCAATGAATGACCGCCAATGACGTAGCTCTGACATTGCTGACTTGCCTGCGCATCAGCCTTGACCTTGTCAGCAGCGTCCATCGCCATGACCGCTAAATTCATCGGCAGCTGTAACAAATAGCTGGGGTACCCTGCCGCGCTGACACTTCGCATCAGCGGCGCATAGGCCACCGCGTCGACTAGGGCGCCGGGATAAAATACGAAGCAACTGTGCTTAGCCGGCTGTGCGGCCGTAGGAGGAAAAGCGTAATAACCATCACGCTGCTCGACGCGCCCCGCTTGTAAATCCAGCTCAAATTGCTGTTGGACCTCGGGCATAGGTTCGGCACTGCAACCGATCAAACCTAAGGTCAGCAGCAACAAAGCACTCGATTTAATAGGGGCCATCTATCTCTCCATACATTGCGTGATTGATCTACGCGGTATTAGAGAGGAGGTAAGGATATTCGTTGGTGGTTTGTCACCCCCGACACATCCTAAAGTCACTCTACGAGTACCCTGCGCATGTTGTTCATCATGATTCACAGCCGAACGGCTAACATTGACAAAACGCAAGAAAATGAAGCCTAGCAAGGTAAGTACAAAGAGCCCGCTGCAGGATGAACGAGCGATAACGAATAAACACTCGCAGTTGAGTCACTCACCCTCAGCCCGCACTGAGTGATCAGTGCGTGATTACTGGTGGGATCAAGGCCGTGCACTGCCGACGTTTAGCATTGCTGCCGGAGTCGATTAAACCAACGCTTTGCAGAACACTAGATTGACCGGTGTAGGGCAAGAAACCAGTGTGCCGACAGCGTTCGTTAAAAAGCCAGAATTCGGGTCCACCCCATGTCTAGAAATCGAGTCATCATCCTGATGCGCCACCAATAAAAACTGACCGGTAGGGTCAATGTTGATGTCCCGCGGTTCACGCCCCGTTAAAAACCGAGAAACAAACGACAAATAACCTTCAGCGTCTATTTCATACACGGAAACACTGTTGTGCTGACGATTC
>Ga0105359_10003911_pt1 | contig 12045 bp, 8 predicted proteins | sample GOMGulsemesocosm_6_FD_83659 | JGI IMG/M metagenome (GOLD analysis project Ga0105359, IMG submission 83659) | Methane-oxidizing microbial communities from mesocosms in the Gulf of Mexico - GOM8C Gulf of Mexico | ecosystem: Environmental > Aquatic > Marine > Cold seeps | place: Gulf of Mexico... | reverse complement strand
TGCTGAAAATGACGCTGATTTAGCACAAATTGCGTCAACAACCACTGCATTTAAACAAAATAGTTACCAACTTAAGCGAGTTTTCGCTGAAGTTGGTAACTATTGTATGGGAGAATAATGATGAATTTTCTCCCTAATTCTCTACAATCAAACACGATTGTCGCTAGACTTGTTAGCCTTAAAAACATTAGCAAGAAGGTAAACTTTACAGTACTGGGGACGGTATGGTTATTATCTAGTTGTGGTGGTTCAGAAGTAAATACTCTGCCACCTGCGCCACCAGAAGATCAAAGCCAAACTTACACTGGCCCCGCACCGCTCACCGAAGACATTCAAAAATATAAAACTGCACTGTGGGACAATATTTCTGCTCCTGACAAATGTGGAGCCTGTCATATTCAAGCAGAGCAAGCGCCATATTTCGCCAGCCGTCATGATATTAATGATGCCTATTCTGCGACAAATTTATTAGTCAATTTATCAAAACCTGCTGAATCACGCTTGGTGATTAAGGTCAGTAACGGCCATAATTGTTGGCTTAATAGTGATCAAGCGTGTGCTGAAACCATGCAACAATGGATAAAACTGTGGGCTGATGATCGGGTAAGCGTTGCTAATACCATAGAGTTGAAACCTCCAGTGATCCGAGAGCCTGGCAGCAGCAAATCATTTCCAGTAGCAACTCAGCTGTTTAGCACAGAAATTGCACCTATTGTGCAAAGCTATTGCGGGGCTTGCCACAATGAATCTGCCACTAATCCTCAATCACCGTTTTTTGCCAGTGATGATATTGATAGTGCTTATCAAGCGGTAAAACGGGTTATTAATTTAGACACTCCTAGCCAGTCACGCTTGGTGGTGCGACTCGGTAATGAATTTCACAATTGCTGGAGTGATTGTGCTGACAATAGTGCAGAAATGCTCTCTGCAATCACCCGCTTTAGTGATTCAATTACCGTAGATACCATTGCAGATGAGATGGTGATCTCCAAATCATTACGATTAATCGACGGTTTAGTTGCTTCAAGCGGTGGTCGCTTTGAGTCTGATGTCATTGCCCTGTATCAATTTAAAACCGGCTCCGGTAATACCGCTTATGATACTTCGGGGATTTCACCGGCAGCAAACTTAACACTCTCAGGCAATATAGAATGGTTAGGTAGCTGGGGCCTTGCCTTCAATGGCGGTAAAGCACAAGCCAGTACCACGAACAGCAAAAAGCTTCATGATTTAATTAGTGCTACCGGCGAGTTTTCAATCGAAGCGTGGTTAACACCCAATAATGTCGTACAAGAAGGTCCTGCTCGTATTATCAGCTACTCCGCCGGTGATACTGAGCGCAATTTTACCTTAGGCCAAAGCCAGTATAATTATGATTTTATGCTGAGAAAAGAAGATACCGACCTTAATGGTCTACCGGCATTAAGTACCCCTGATGCCGCAGAAGAATTACAAGCAACCTTACAACATGTGGTGCTAACCTATTCAGCCTCTACCGGTAGACAAATTTATATTAATGGCCGTTTAATAGCGATCAATGATGAAACGCTTGCACCACTCACCTCATGGGATGACAGTTTTGCGTTACTACTTGGCAATGAAGCGTCTAATAATCATCAGTGGCAAGGTAACATTCGGTTACTTGCTATATATAATCGTAGTTTAGCTCAAGCACAGATTAGCCAAAACTTTAATGTCGGCGTTGGCGAAAAGTTCTTTTTATTATTCTCAGTCAGTGAGTTAGTTGACCTCACCAACACCTATATTCTATTCGAAGTGAGCCAGTATGATAATTACAGTTACCTATTTACTGAGCCAAGAATCGTCAATTTAGACAATCAAACACTTACTCAAGCCATAGTGCTTAAAGGTTTGCGTATTGGGATTAATGGCAAAGAAGCTACCGCTGGACAAGCGTTCGCTCACCTCAATGTTACCCTAGATCAAAATCAGAACATCTCGACCCCTTTACTGTTCTCGCCTTTGGGCGCCATTATTGCCTTAGAGCAAGGCTCTGAAAATGATGAGTTTTTTCTATCCTTTGAACAAATTGGTGAGCATCAACAGGTACGCATACCCGCAACATTTATTCAACCTGAAGAACTTGCCGCCACAACAGATACTGCAAGAATAGGATTACGAAATTTCGCAGAGATAAATGCCACCATGAGTGAGTTAACCGGAATAAATTAACAAAGTGACAAGGTATTTACCACCTATGAACGAGTGAAGCAGCAATTACCAACGCTGACCAGTATTGATACTTTTATTTCAGCACAGCAAATGGGCATAACACAATTAGCCATCGCCTATTGCGATCTGGCTATTGATAATGACAACATCCGCAATAGCTGGTTTAGCGATATTAATTTTGATTTGGCACCTGCTCAAGCTTTTGATGAAAGTGGTCGTGCCAATTTACTCACGCCATTACTAGATCAGCTACTACCATTAACTATCACTTCCCAGCCCGATAAAACGTTAGTATTTACTGAACTCGATACTTTAATCACAAAACTGTCGAGTTGTGACGGCGATTGCGCTGTGGATAGAAGTCGTACTATTGCAAAATCTGTCTGTACTGCGGTATTAGCCAGTGCGGCAATATTAGTACAATAAATGAAGAGTTGGCTTGTACAAATTGAAGTGAACTGTGCCAAGCGGAACTAAGTACTTATGTAAACAAAGGATTAACACTATGAGCAACAACAAACATTTTCATCCTGATAGTCCTTTGCTGTTTGGTGATCATAGCAAGCCCATGAGCCGAAGAGACTTTATCGCTGCAGGCTTAACAACTGGCGGAAGTACTATCGCTGGCTTATCTTTATTGAGTCTATTTGCTAATCCTAATAAAGCCCATGCAGCACTTTCCAGTGATATTGAAGCATTACGACATAGTTGTGGTATTAATGTGCAAGGTGCAGGAAAGATTCCTTTTATTAGCTTTGATCTCGCCGGTGGTGCCAACATTGCGGGCTCTAACGTATTAGTAGGTGGTTATGGGGGCCAGTTAGATTTTTTATCAACCGCTGGTTACAACAAGCTTGGCTTACCGGGTGATATGTCACCGGCTATCGCCAATCCTAACTCCCAACTATCTGATTTTATTAATACCGATCTTGGGCTGGCCTTTCACAGCGACTCAGCCTTTTTGCGCGGCATTCTAGAAAAAGTTTCTGCTGACACTGCTACAAAAATTAATGGTGCGGTGATCCCGAGTCGGTCGGATAATGACACCAGCAATAATCCCCATAACCCAATGTATGCCATTGCCGCTGCTGGTGCTGATGGCTCACTGATGACCTTAACAGGCTCACGTAATACCGATTCAGGTGCTAATTCCATGGCGCCCGAAAGTTTTCTTGATTTAGGCGTTAGACCGACTAAAGTTGACCGACCAAGTGATGTTACTGGCCTAGTCGATGTTGGTGGTTTATTCGATTTATTGTCGCAACGTGATGCTGTTACTGTGATGGAGAGTATCCAGCGCGTGAGTGCGCAGAAAATGGCACACGTTAATAGCAAGGTAACGCGTGACGATGTTATTAAAGATTTAGTCAATTGTGGCTATGTAAAAAGTGCCGATCTTGCCGATAGATTTGGTAACCCTGCAACATTAGACCCATTACTCGATGTCGATATCGTTGGCCCAGGCGGTATCTTCTCATTAACTGAATTTGAAGCAGAAAGTGAATTTCAAAAAACAGCCTCAATTATGAAACTAGTCGTTAATGGCTTTTCTGGTGCTGGCAGTATCACCATGGGCGGCTTTGATTATCATACCGGTGAACGTGGTACCGGTGAACTACGCGATTTACGGGCCGGCCGTTGCATGGGGGCTTGCTTAGAATATGCAGCTAAACGTAATCAACCTTTAATGATGTATGTGTATAGCGATGGCTCTGTTGCCAGTAATGGCCGAATTGATGATTCGGCTGAGGGTCGCGGTAAAGGGGAGTGGACCGGAGATAATTCATCTACCGGAGCAGCTTTCTTTTTGGTATTTAATCCCAACGGAAAACCGCAATTACAAGGCGCTAACAGTGAACAGAATGCGATACATCAACAAATTGGTTATATGAGACCCGATGCGTCAGTTGAAACCTCCTCTTCTCCGGCAGCCAATAATGTCAATTTACTGGTAGATACGGTGCTACTAAATTATCTAGCATTACATGGTGAGCAAGGCCAATTCACCAATATTGCGCCTAATCATGGTTTAGGTAACGCCACTATGCTTGATTCGTTAACCGCATTTCAACCGATTATTACTGGATAAGTACTGGCTAAGGGCTCGCGGTACTCTGACCTAATTCAGACTTTCTCTAGCTTTACTCTGGTGTAAACTGATTTAAGCTAATTTAAGACTACAGGAGCTAACGCTGTAGCCCTTTAGAATAATGAAGACGTTGCTGGTTATCGATAATAATAGCGTCGAAATGTTCAAGCTTATTTATCAGTGCCATCCCTGCTGTTAAACCTTTAACAAAAACGGTGGTTGATAAGGCGTCAACATAAGTTGGATCATCACCTATCACCGAGACACTCATGACTTCTCGTGCGGAGTCACCAGTTTTAGGATTAATTATATGGTGATAGCGCACGCCATCTTCAATAAAGTAGCGCTCATAATCACCTGAGGTAGAGATAGCTTCATGAGTTAACGGAATATGAACTGCATTTTTATTTTTAGCACGAGGATGTTTAACGCCGACTAACCATGGACGCCCTCGCCTATCACCAAGCAAACCGGTATCTCCACCCGCAGTGACTAACGCATGCTTAATACCACGTTGTTGCAATAACGCTAAACATTGCTTTACTGCATACCCTTTGGCAATACCGCCTAAATCAATTTTAACATTGTGGTGACTAAACCGTACCGTTAGCTTTTCAGCATTAAGCTTAACAGATTGGTAATCTATAAGCGGCAATGCGTTATCGATAGCCACTTTATTTGGCCTTATATTATGACGATAATTATATTGATAGCCAACTGAAGCGTAGGTTATATCGAAAGCGCCATCACTCAAGGCTGAGATCTTGGTCGAAGCCAACAATAACTGAAACATTTCATCCGATATTTTCACCGCCTTGTTACTGGCTTCACGATTAATCAAACTTAATTCACTGCTTTCAATATAAGGGCTCATGGTTTGATCAATGCGCTGCATTTCTTGTTCAACCATGCTAAGTAATAACTGCGCGGCATCACTCTGCTCTGAACGCCCTACCGAGCTAGTCTCATCACCATCAAGCCACAATTCTACATACGAGGTTGTGCCCATCACCTCAAAACTGTGTTTGAACCACTGCGCGTTTGCCGCAAATGACATTAACAATAACCCAAAACAACAACAGTTCAACATAGCACCGCGCTCGTCTATAGAAGGTATGGAATAATTAACTTAATGCGGCTTGCAATTCGGCTATCGAATCAACCACCGCAATAGGGTTATATTGATTTAGCACGTCTTTGCTATGAACACCAAAAGTTACCCCGATGCTAGGTACACCAGCATTCTGCGCCATTGATAGATCATGACTAGTATCACCAATCATGATCGCTTCATGAGGTTCAACATCTAGTTCCGCCAAAATACTATTTAGCATCGTAGGATCGGGTTTTGAAGGCATTTCACCTGCACATCGCGTGGTATCAAAATACTGAGCGGTCTCACTCGCGGCTAACACGCGATTCAAGCCAGTGCGGCCTTTACCCGTAGCTACCGCCAATAGTTTACCTTGTATTTGTAGTTGAATAAGTAACTCACGGGCATTATCAAATAAAGGTGTCGGCGTTTGATCCCCCGTTAAATATTCTGACTTATATTGTGCTAACATTTGTGCTACTTGCACATCAGTTATATCAACAAATAACGTTTTTAACGCGACTGGCAAGCTTAATCCAATGATTTGCTTCACCTCATCATTGCTAGGTTTGGCCAGCCCAATCACATTAGCCGCAGCTTGCATCGACGAAACAATATGGTCAATGGAGTCCATTAACGTACCATCCCAATCAAAAATAACTAATTTGTAGCCTGTCATTATTTATTTCTTCTTTATATTTTAACTAAAATCAATTGTTGCGTGGCTAATCACTTACTCTTTTACTAGCTTTAGCAATAATCGCTCTAAACTTGGCTCTAACGGTGCTTCTACTTTTAACCGCTCTAAGGTTTTAGGATGAGTGAATTCAATGCTTGCGGCATGTAAAAACAAACGTTTCAAGCCTTTATTTTTCATCTCACCATCAAAGTCTTCATGGCCATACTTTGCATCCATAGCAATGGCGTGACCACTGGTTTGACAATGCACACGAATTTGATGAGTTCGACCGGTAACAGGAAAAGCGCGTACTAAAGTAGCGCCACGGTAACGTTCGAGTACTCTAAAGCGAGTTTCAGATTCTTTACCGTTAATATTATCAACAATAACAACACGTTCTCCAGATTTAAGGTCGTTTTTCTTTAAGCCTTCAGTAACGCGTGTTAACTTAGTTGGCCAATGGCCTTTTACTAACGCATGATAAAATTTTTGTACCTGTTTATTACGCAATTGTTCATGTAAATTACGCAGTGCCGAACGTTTTTTAGCAACCACTAAACAACCCGAAGTATCACGATCTAATCGATGAACAAGCTCTAACATTCTAGCGTCGGGACGCAAGGCGCGAAGGGCTTCAATCAAGCCAAAGCTTAAACCACTACCACCATGCACCGCCATTCCTGAAGGTTTATTAATAACAATTAAGCGGTCATCTTCAAACAAAATCTGCTTTTCTAGGTTGGCAACAATATTCAATCCGGTCGAGACTGGATCTTTTTGTTCAGAAACTCTGATCGGTGCAATTCGAACAATGTCATCAACCGCTAATTTATATACTGGTTTAATGCGCTTTTTATTGACCCGTATTTCGCCCTTACGCAATAAACGATAGAGATGGCTTTTAGGAACACCTTTCAACGTTCTCAATAAAAAATTATCAATGCGCTGACCAGCATCTTCGGTATCTATGGTAATAAAACGAACTTTAGGCTTGTCGTCGGTTGAATTTGATGATGGTTCTGGTTTTTGTGACATGATTAATGCTTTAAAGTTTAAATCTGAAATTACCGCGCAGTTTAACACATATTTTTTATCGCTTTTGACCAATTAGCCCGTTTTTTTATTGGCTTATCTAGCAATATAGTGGGATAATGAATTGTTATGTTTAAAATTTAACTGATATTTAATTAGTAACAGTTAACGAACATTAACATCTGAAGCTTTAAAGAGAGACGTAAGAGGCGAACTGCGGCCACGTTACTGTGCACTTTATTCATTTTTCGACATGTTATGACAAAAACAATACCGAGAAATGTTCTTAACTAAGTGAAACTGTAAAGGTAAGGCCTATTGTAATAGTTAACGTGTATAACTTGTTAAAATTAGCATAAACAGTTTTTATCAGTGAATAAGATTTTAGCCCTACTCCAAAAAGCAATTTTATTAAATGATTTAGTAACGCAAATTTGACTAACTAATTATGGTCAAATAGTAATTTAGCTTAGCAAAGAATCTGACGTAAAAAATATCGTCAACTAAGCCTTTTCGCATTACTAAAGCGCAGCACACCAGCTGAGCACATAAAAATAAGTTAACTCTGCTCATCATACTCTACGAGGTAATGAGCAAATTATTGAAACGACAATCAAAATTTAGAACAGCTTAACTTGGTTAAATGACAAGTTAATCAATGACATCCGTGAGGATGACAAATCGCTGTTGCCAAAAGAACAGATTGCTTTATGTGTAAAGCAAATAGTGTGCTGTGACCAAAAAAGAGTCACAAACCTATGAAACGTATGTTAATAAACGCTACCCAATCTGAAGAATTGCGCGTAGCACTTGTAGATGGTCAAAAACTTTACGATTTAGATATTGAAAGTCCTGGTCATGAACAAAAAAAATCAAATATCTACAAAGCAAAAATCACTCGTATTGAGCCCTCTCTAGAAGCTGCTTTCGTTGACTATGGTGCAGATCGCCATGGTTTTTTACCGATGAAAGAAATCGCGCGTGAATACTTTCCTAGTGGCTATACCTTCAAGGGTCGCCCAAACATCAAAGAAGTATTACGTGAAGGTCAAGAAGTTATTGTTCAAATTGATAAAGAAGAACGTGGTCAAAAAGGCGCAGCCTTAACCACCTTTATCAGCCTTGCCGGCAGCTATTTAGTATTAATGCCGAATAACCCTCGTGCCGGTGGTATTTCTCGCCGTATTGAAGGTGATGAACGTACCGAATTAAAAGCATCATTAAGTAAACTTGATTTACCTAAAGGTATGGGGCTTATTGTCCGTACCGCCGGTGTTGGTAAAGCCTACGATGAATTAGAGTGGGATTTAAGTGTCTTACTACATCACTGGAAAGCCATCAGTGATGCGGCCAAAAACCGCCAAGCTCCTTTTCTAATACATCAAGAAACTAATCTAATCTTACGTGCTATACGTGATTATTTACGTCGTGATATCGGCGAAGTATTGATTGATCGCCCTAAAACGTTTGAAAGTGTTAAAAAGCACATCGAAATCGTCCGTCCTGATTTTTTAAACAAAATCAAGCTATACACTAGTGATGTACCGTTATTTACTCATTATCAAATAGAAACGCAAATTGAAACTGCCTTCCAGCGTGAAGTTCGTTTACCTTCTGGTGGTTCGATTGTAATCGATCCTACTGAAGCGATGACTTCAATTGATATCAACTCTGCTCGCGCGACTAAAGGTAGTGATATTGAAGAAACCGCTTTTAATACTAACTTAGAAGCAGCGGAAGAAGTTGCTCGCCAATTACGCTTACGTGATTTAGGTGGTTTAGTGGTTATTGATTTCATTGACATGACCCCGGTTCGTCATCAACGTGAAGTAGAAAATCGTATGCGAGATGCTGTACATCAAGACAGAGCTCGTATTCAACTGGGTCGTATTTCGCGCTTCGGACTATTAGAAATGTCGCGTCAACGTTTACGCCCATCTATTGGTGAAACAAGCCAAGGAATGTGTCCTCGTTGTAGTGGTACTGGCCAAGTTCGTGGTGTAGAGTCACTTGCCTTATCAGTATTACGCTTAATGGAAGAAGAAGCCATTAAGGAGAATACCTTACATGTTCAAGCACAAGTGCCCGTCCCGGTTGCTACCTACTTACTCAATGAAAAACGTCGCTCGGTTATGCATATTGAAAAGCATCATGGCGTTAGAGTATTGATCCTTCCTAATCCTCATATGGATACTCCGCAATACGAAGTATTACGCGTTAAAAAAGATGAAAGTGTTGTTGAATCTAGCTATCAAATCGATGTAAAACAAGCGATTGTTGAAGAAGCTAAAATGCCTAAGTTTGATAAAGAGGCGGCGAAACGTGATGAACCGCTTATCCAAGCAATGGGTGAAGGTATGGCAGCCCCTAAACGTACTGAAGCATCCCAAGAACCCGCTAAAGAGCAAGTTAAGACACCCGTTAAAACTACCGGTTTCTTTGCGTGGTTAAAGGGGTTATTTACCCCTGAAGAAGCAGTAGCAGAAGAGAAAGTTGAAGAAAAGCCTAAACGTAACGAAGGCCGTAATCAACAAAGTAGACGTCAAGGACAACGTCGTGGTAATTCACGTAATAATCGCGGTGGCAAACGCAACGATGAACGTAATGACAACCGCAATGCAAAAACTGCTGATGATAAATCAGGGCTAGATACTGCCAATAAGCAAAATACTAAAGCGAAAAGGCAACCACGTAAACCAGAGCAAGAAAGAAACAAACCAGTAAAAGATGAAGTGGTAACTGAACGTCGTCAACGCAGAACTAACCGTAAAAAAGTTCGCGTTAATACCGTCAAACAAAATTCTGCGCTTAAGCAAGAAAAAAGCCAAGTGACAAATGCTAATGCAAGCTCAGATAACGTTGAAAAGTCAGCCGTTGTAGTTGAGCAACCGTCAGCTACCATTGAGTCAAATAAGCGTGAAGACCGTCCACGAAATCGTCGTTCTCCTAGACATTTACGTTCGAATGGACAACGTAAGCGTCGCGAGCAAGAAACACAACAGGTTGCTGAGCAAACAACAAGTGATGCGGCATTAGATGTTTCACAAGGTGCTATTGAAGCCCGCTACCCAGAAAATGAAACGGTAGTTGCTGTAGTTCCTGACAGTGTTGTTGATACTAATGTTGTCGATAATAGTGTTGACCACGTTGCAGAAACAACCGCGGTTGTTTCTGAAGTACAACAAGATTTGCCTTTCGATGACGTTGAAGTAACAGCGCAAGCGCCAGTAAAAGATGCTCCGGTACAAATCACCGAAATCAGTGCTAATACTGCGGAAGTAAATGCACAGGTAAGTACAGAAACAAGCGTTGTAGAAAATGTTGAGCCTGTTACTGAGCCTGTAGTTGAGCCTGTAGTTGAACCTGTAGTTGAATCGGTAGCTACAGCAGCAGAGCAGTCAACCACTGAGTCTGAAACGGATGCTCAATCAGCCATTGCAGCTCCTGCTGAAGTCGATGTTCAAGTAGAGACTACCGTTAAAGAGCCAGTAGATGTTGTTGAACAACCCGTAGAAGAAGTTATTACATCAACTGCAGTGGTTAATGAAGTTACTCAAACAGAATCAACCGAAGAGATTATCGTAGAAAAAGCGGCTGGCAATGCTCCGGCTGATGCAACTGCGGTAACCGAGTCTGCTAAGAATGTCTCTCCACCGGCTGCAGAAGTAAAAGCGGCTGACGAAGTAGCCGTTGTTGCTGTTGAAAAAGTTGATAAAGTTGAGAAAGCAGCAGAACAACCACAACAAGATCAAGCGCCAGTGAAAAAAGCCAAAGCTCAACCGGCTAAAAAATCACTACCTAAAGATAAAAAGTTAGCCCGACAAGTTAAAAAAGCTAACCGCCTATCAGGACGTGCTACAGCGCCAATGACTAAGACGGAAACTATCACTACTATCAATGATATTCCTACCAGTTTTATGGCCAGTGAAGACCGTTTTGCACATACCACTTCAGGAAGAACAGCTGTTACTTCTGATGTTGTAAATCGTAGTTCTGCCGGTCCAACAAAACCAAGCTAAGGTTACTTAGCTAGAGTAGAATACTGAAAAGCCAGTTGTTATTAATAACAACTGGCTTTTTTATGCCTACAAAGGAGAAAGCTTATTTAATTTCTGCTCCACTAAGGCATGAATTAAGTGCAAGTCAATGAATGCTCTACTATCTAGTTAGTGTACATTCCTTTTTAACATCGCCTTTTGAGTCGATGCAAGTGGCAATATCTTTCTTTACGCAGCTATCATAGGTGTTAGGAGAAATACCTCGATGAGCACTTTGAAAGATGATATTTAACAGCCCGACAAACACATCATCCGCAAAACTGGAATCATCATAATCGTCTTTATCGTATTGGCGCTCAGTAACACCAGAAGCAAAATTACAAGCCACTTCTTCAGCACTGCGAGAAGAGCAAGCTGAGAGTGAGAGCATTAATACAGATATCAATGTTAATTTACATAATTTATTCGTCATACTAGTCCTTAGGTATTATTGAGGCTTCTGGTAACGCCCCAATAAGTACTAAAATTATTGATTCTAATCAGTGACAAAACCATGCCACGTCAGTCAGTAACTCTATTTGATTCGTAATATTTTAATCCGGCTACCATTACATAGAGTGTTAACGTTGATTTTCGTTCACCTTAATTCTTGAGCTAAAATATATTAACGCCATAATGACAAGCTGCTATGGGGATAATATAGATTACCCCCCCCTTTAGTTACCCTATTAATGATGTCTTTAAGATATATTGGTATTAATGTATCTATCCTTATTCAATACCAATTAATAAGGATAGATGTAATCCATTAAGTGCCCGTAAATAACTTTATTTCTCGAAATTCATTATCCACAACTTGGTTTAGTTAAGATATAACGTGTAAAAATAAAATTATATTCGCTATATAAAGCGTAGCGCAGCCTATATATTTCGGTAAATTGTTAAAGATATATGTTCATAC
>Ga0105359_10003899_pt1 | contig 12062 bp, 10 predicted proteins | sample GOMGulsemesocosm_6_FD_83659 | JGI IMG/M metagenome (GOLD analysis project Ga0105359, IMG submission 83659) | Methane-oxidizing microbial communities from mesocosms in the Gulf of Mexico - GOM8C Gulf of Mexico | ecosystem: Environmental > Aquatic > Marine > Cold seeps | place: Gulf of Mexico... | reverse complement strand
TTCTATACCCCTTTTACGAGAAAGTTTTAAGAGGGCGCCCTTCTCTATCTTACTTAAACGATTACCAATCCAATCTAGATCTCTCACTCAAAGAACTAGAAGCTTTACAATTAGTAAAGCTAAAAAAAATACTACAACACTGTGCTGATCGTATCCCTTATTACCAAAAGGTTTTTGAACGCATTGGTTTGGATAATATAGACGAACAAATCAGTTCAATAAGCGACTTTGAATGTATCCCTGTATTAACCAAAGAGTTAATTAGAGAAAACCATCATTTATTGGTGCTCAAGGATAATAACAACCTAAAAAAGGCGACTGGTGGCTCAACAGGGCAATCCTTACAGCTCGAACTTGACCACAATAGTGAACTATTACGCAACGCTGTTGCAATTAGAGGTTACGACTGGCTTGGTGGCGGGTTGGGTGTTAAAACCTTTTACCTATGGGGAGCAGATCTAAATCAAACATCAGCCTCTAGCCTTAAAACTCGATTATACGAACGTTTTTATAATAGACGTATCATGAATTCATTCCATATGAACATGAACAACCTATTTGAATACACTGAAGCTATTAATCAATATAAACCGGAAGTTATAGTTAGTTATACATCTCCATTGTTCATGCTAGCTAAATTCATTCTAGAGAACAATATTGAGATGCCATCAATAAAGAGCATTATTACGGGTGCTGAAGGGTTAAATGATGAACAGCGACATGTCATTGAAAAAGCCTTCAACTGCCCTACTTACAACACCTACGGTAGCAGGGAAACTATGCTCATTGGTGCAGAGTGTAGTGTTCAAAAAGGTTTTCACGTAAATATTGATCACCTTGTGGTTGAAACGCTCGATACAAATCACAAATCAATCAAAGGCTCAGCTGGTGAAGTTGCCGTCACTGACTTATCAAATTATGGCATGCCATTTATTCGATATATCAATGGAGATATAGCCACATTAACTGATTCGCCCTGCCCTTGTGACAATCCGCTACCAATGATGTCTAAGGTAAACGGCAGAAAGTTGGACATACTAAAATCAGCCGATGGAAGCATGATCCCAGGTGAATTCTTTCCTCATTTAATGAAAGACCAAACAAATGTAGTTAAATATCAAGTACAGCAAAGTTGCCTAACTCAATTAAACCTCAAATTGGTTATCAACAATGCTTTCAGTGAGGAAGACGAGTTAAAAATCCTATCATCATTCTCTAAAATTAATGGTTCTTTAAAGCTAAAAATCAACATTGTGGATGACATACCGTTAACTAAAAGTGGCAAGCATCGTGTCACTATTTGCGAGGTGTAATATGATAACAAACAAAGAAAAGCTTCTGATTGTTAGTAATTTATATCCATTACCATGGGAGCCAAACCGTGCAACGTTCAATAAACAGCAATTCGATCAACTTAAACATGACTTTGAGATTAAGATAATTGTTCCAGTGTCATGGCTGGAGTATTTTAAACATCGAAAATTGATCAGCACTCCTGGTGATGTACTGTATGTCCCATATTTTTATATTCCTAAAATATTGCGCCGACTAAATGGTAATTTTATGTATTTATCCATTAAAGCCCTTGCAGGAAAATGGATAAAATCCTTCAATCCAGACAAGTTACTTGGTAGTTGGATTTTTCCTGATGGATTTGCTGTAAAGAAGTTAAGTAAAGATTTGAACATACCTTATTTTATCAAAGTACATGGCTCAGATGTGAACGCTCATATCAACACGCCATCTCGACGTAAAAGAATCATCGATGTTGCAAATAACTCTAGTGGTATATTGTCCGTGAGTAGCGCTTTGAGAACGCGGCTCGTAGATGCAGGTGTACGAAATGAACTTATCCGTGTCATCTATAACGGTGTTAATAAGGATCTATTCAAGCCTTGCCCCTCTATCGATAAAAAGAACAACGACAACATATTATTTATTGGAAATATAAAGCGTGGAAAGGGAGTTGTAGAGTTATTAAAAGCTTTTAGTAATATAAGTATTCAATACCCAGAATTAAGACTTAATTATGTCGGTAACGGGGGGATCACTGCACTACTCAAAGAGCAAACCAATAAGCTGGGTTTATCAAATAGAGTATCATTTCTTGGTTCGGTACCTCATACCGACTTACCATTGTTGATAAATCAGGCCAGAATACTAGCGCTCCCAAGTTATGCTGAAGGCGTTCCAAATGTCATATTAGAAGCAATGTCATGTGGTACCCCTGTTGTTGCAACGGAAGTTGGAGGTATACCTGAAATAATTAAGAGTGGAGTTAACGGTTTTACGGCTAAATCGAAGGATGTTAATTCCCTTACCCACATACTGATCGATGCACTTGAGCACAACTGGGAACACAGTAACATTGCATTAACGGCAAAGCCTTATGACTGGGATGCTAACAGACTAAGCGTGTCAACCATGATACTTGCATCGTAACAATACTGAGCAACTATATTATTAAGTTGCTCAATTTAATGAATCACTTTACCAGCACTGTATTCAAGATTTGGATCAGCAAGCAGAGAAACACCAAACCATTGAGGGTGATGTTTCTCTAAGTCCTCTAGAGAATAATAAATATCTTCTGCCCTTGCTATGCCTGAGAGAGCATCTTGAACAGTGTATTTAACCTTATCATCTCGTAAACGCCACCCTTTACCATAAACATTAGTTATGGTGGCCTCACCCTTGTCTGTCTTCAAAGAAAATTTTGTAGGGGTGATACTCGTAATCATACTCACTATTTATCTCTAATAAATTTTAATGGCAATAATTTTAACTCAGTTTATTTTGACTTTGTACATCTAACTGATTATATCAACAGTAAACATGCGTATTCCTTTGATTCTATGGAGAAACAAATGGAATTGAATATGCGAACTTTTGTTTATTCAATACTTATGGAGATTAAATATCTGATCATTTTAAAATATTATAGAGCGCTTCAGAAAGTTTTTTTCCTAATTTCTCTTCATCAAAAGTGATCTGAACTTTCCCCTTTGAACAAACCACTTTGACCGATTGACGTTCTAAAGATCTAGTCCATACGCTATCTGGAGAAGCATCTACTGGTAAAACATCCGTTTTCTCAATAGCCTTATTAATAGCTTTTTTAAGCTTGGTAATAGCTACTGTAATCAATTTATTGGTAGTATCAGAGATGTCATCTTCCATAATATTTGTGATGTGCTTAGCTGCCGCTATAACTTCTTCACTCTCAATGGCCTTCACAAAGTCAGGGCCATTAGATTTATGAAGTTTTATCATTTCTCTTAGATAACGATAACCAAGACTCTTAAGAGATGGGAATAACTCTATAAATTGAACAGGTAAATGAGTGAAACTGATAGCTTCTGACACTTTACCTTTTGCTGTTTTGAATATTACAGATAAATCATCATAAGAAACTTCCTCACCACGTTCCTCTGTCTCTTTGATGTAATCATTCAAGGTAAAGCCAAAATCAAGGATTGTCGGCTCTTCATACACATCTGATGCACTAGCATATGCTTTCTTTTCAGCTTCAGTAAGTTCTGAGCAAACTTGAATATAAAACAAGCCGTTTTCAACAAAAGAGACGGCTTTTCGACGCCTCAACCCAGCAAGTACTCCAATATTTCCATCAGAATCAATTTCACCTAACGCAGGATGGGTATTAAACCCATTAGCGGATATTTCGGGATAAATATCAAGAACAGATGCAAGCCCTAAATGATCTTCACTACGTTTATTATAGCGACTTTTATAAGTTTTAGTTTCCAAATCTTGGCTACTAATGCACATCATCTTAAACTTTAATTTTACACCTTCCCTGCACGGTGAAGGCAATGACACATTACTTCCGATTTTTGACAATCTTGAAGCATTTTTTGGTGACGTAGAATAAGCATCTTTCATTTAACTATTCCCCCCTTTTAGTTTGAACATCTTTTAAAAGATTAAAGATTTCTCGACCTACATCTTTTAAACTATCTACAGCTTTTTCGAGTTGCCTATCTGAACAGAGCTTGTCTTTTTTCTTTAGGTCCAGAATTGTCCGGTTATTTTGACTAGCGACTTCAAATGCTTGTGATCTTTTAATTGAAACATTTAGTAAGTCCAAACCTAAAGCGTCCTTCATCCGATTCAACAAACTCATACCACGATCATGCTCATCATCGAAGTTAGTGCTTAAGACTTTAAACCATTCCAGATTTTTACCTTTTGATGGTAATTTCTCCACCTCAGCTGGGAGCATATCGAAGTAATTTTGAGTAGACTTCCAATCTAGTGCTTTAGGAGTACAAGGAATTAGAAAGCCGTTCGATGCTTCAATAGCACTAACAGACAAAGGACTTAGACGCGGTGGAGTATCAATAAATATCAAATCATAGTCATCCACTAGGTAGTCAATAACTCTCTCTTTAAATAATCGTTTCAATTTGAGTTTATCGTCCATGCTATTCATATCAAAAGCACCGGTGTCAAACCTCTCATCAAACGGAGTCGCGGCCATCACATGGAAATTTGGAATGTGCGTTTCAATTATAGAACCATGAACAACGTCTTTGTGTTCGAGGCCTTCGTTTATATATTCTTGGTATATTCCATTTGGCTCTTTATCCCCAAGCATGATATCTACAGCGGTAATGATTTGAGAATCTTCATCAACATTTGCTAGTTTGGCTTGTGATCCTTGTGGGTCAAGATCGATCAAAAGTACTCGAGGCCTATATTCCAATAGCAGAGAAAAATAAACACTTATACTTCCAGCTGTAGTTGATTTACCAGTCCCTCCTTTCAAGTTAGCAACATTGATAACAGCCGATGTTGTGAACTTATCTTACCATTTCTCTAACTCAAGTTCATCCATTAATGCGTGAATATGCGCAAGTGTGTATTTATATTGATTAGAAATTTTTCGGACCTCAGAAATCACACCTCTTGTAAGGCAGTCTTGCGATAAGATTTTAAAAGTAGGTAAACTCATACCCATCATTTTCGCAACTTCTGAAGCTGGATAGCTGTGGTTTAATACCAATGAATCAACATCGCCTGATTTAGCTGCAGAGCGCTTCTTTTTTTGGTTAAACTCCGTTTCTTCTGAGCGGATTCTTTCACCCGCTTTTTTAATACTTTCCACAACATCCATAAATAACTCCAGCATTTAATCTATTAAATAAAACATTCGTAAAGGCATCTCGCCCATCAATTTTATGTTCAGAGCATGATTTTACGTTCATGACTGTAAATCAAGTTCTAAACATGATTTTACGTTTAGAACTTAAATTTACCAGAAGAACACAATACTATGCAAATGATTAACAACTATATAGTCAATTATTTTTTTAAGTTCCATGAATTAATTAAATTTCGAACGCCAAAACCACCCAGCATCTGATAAAACAAAGGCCTACACGAGCGTTCAACGGTTGAACTCCATTTTCTGCAATTAAAAACCAAAATGTTAATTTAACTTAAATGTTAATGCCTGAGTCGTAATCTGCGAATGGGTTCATAAAATCCAACATTCATTTAATAAAAAAGGGAAGAAATAAGCCATGAGTAATTTGAATCAAAGAGTAATAAAAGGTCTGTATTTAACTAATACATCTAGAACCCAACAGGAATTAATGTTGGCATCCAAAACTGAAGACTCGTATATATTGAAATCAATTGCCGAGAATCCGAACTGCCCATCTGATGTGTTATCTAAACTTTCATTTAACGATAGTGCATATGTTCGGCATGCAACAGCAAGAAACCCACACCTACATACTGATGATTTAGATAGGTTGGGTAATGAGACGGATTTTGACATAAGTTCTGCGGCATTAAAAAACCCAAATTTATCATTGGATAGTTTGAAAGATAATCTCAGAAGTAATGACAAAAGCATAAGATATAAATCCTATCAAAACCCACATGTTTCGATAGAGCAGATGATACAAGCAATTGATGGTAATGATTTTAACGTTATTTGCTCTATTGCATCCAACACATCTGTTCCTGCGTATTTATTAGCTAAGCTCTCAAAATCAGTTTGTGCCCGTGTTCGCGGGAACGTAGCTTCAAACACTAGTACCCCGCCCGAAGTTTTATTTTGCTTAGCTAGCGAAAAATGTTCGACGATATCAAAAAGTGTAATAAACAACCCTAGCAGCCCAGTTGAAGCATTAGAGCGAATTGCAAAGGATGGCGTGAATGTAGCCAGAGAGTATCTTTGTGAAGCTTTAGATCTCCCACTCTCAGTTCTATCTATATTAATAAATGATCACAAACACTTTGTTAGATTGAAAGCCATTGAAAATAGAGGCGCATCAACCCGCCTACTTCTGCAGGGTGCGAATGACATAAGTGAATCAGTACGAAAAGCTACTGCAAGAAAATATAACATTACTGAAGAATGTACCAATATTTTGGCAGCAGATAACTCTATGCTGGTAAGAGTAAATTTAGCACAAAATCCATTCATCAACATGAATATCGCGATTAAAATGCTAGATGCTCGTTGTAAGAATACTAATACCGCCCTGCTTAATAACCCTAATTGCTCCGCAAAGATAATGAAAAGACTTGAGCCAAAATATAAATTAAAGATAGATGCACGTCACCGTTTAAATAAAGCCCAGATAACGAGGAAACTACTTGAACCAGGTGTTGACTCAGCAGAGTTGTTTGTCGAATCGACATTCGTGAAACCTCGAAAATTAGGGCATATGGCCGCATAAGGAAAAATAATGGATAAATTATACATAAAGACGATCATGAGCATTTGTTTTATATTTTTGTCAGGGTGCATGGATGATATAAAGACAGCTCAGGACGCCTGCAATAAATCTAGTGAGTACTGTGAATTAGTGATTGAAGATGTTAAATGCTCTACTCACTCAGACGGTTTCGTTACCAATTACTATTTAGCTAAAGAGCAGAACAAGAATAAAGGATACTTCCAAGCAATTAAATATTCTGATAATTACATTACCTGCTCAACTGCAAATATGTTGAAGACCCAACAATTAATTGAAACTAAGTTTAAAGACCTTTCGTATGCGCATAGTGAAAAACGTCTTTCTTCACGGGCCATAGAGCTTGCTCAATTGAATGATGATTTATCTAACAGTAGGAACAACATCAATAATGTTAAGAGGATAAAGGCATCAATTCTAAATGTAACGCAAGATACGAATGACCAAGACTTTTTATTGTGGAGGTGGGCGAACTTAAATGAAGTCGGTTCAAGGGATAAACTTGTTCTCTTGGATAAAGCCAACAGTGTAACAAATGCACATGCTTTGTACTTCCTTTCACAGCACTACGCTAGAAACGATTCAAACAAATCTTTGACAACTTTAAAAAAGCTACTTTTGCACATACCAAAAGAAGAATACATGAAAGAAACACCTATTTCGTCTTCTAATAGCAAAAGCCTTCACTTAATGGCTATCAGAGATATTGCAGCAATATATTATAGGAGAAAAGAATATTCCTTGGCATACGTTTTTACTCATTTATTATTCAGGATGAATGACACCTCTGCCAATGTGAGTATGCCTCGCTCAAAATTAAGTGATGATATAAGTGTAACAAAATTGAAGGCTCAGTCGTTGGCGATATACAATAACCTAGCAAATGGCCTAATTAAGCTTCCATAGTAGGATTTTTATGAAAAACACATACTGTAAAACAGAAAAAGCTAAAGGGCTTGTTTATTTGTTGGATGATAAATCAACGACCCTTGCTATGATTTCAGCTTACTATCTTGGATATTCAATTGACAATCAACATACTCATGAGATGTTGGAGGCGATTAATAACGAAGGTGTTTGCTCTGTAACGGACGAGTATTCATTTACGGAGTACGTAAATCAACTGGTAATAACGAGTAAAACTCTCAATAATCACCAATCAGATAAACCATATGACTATTTTCGCCCAAGTGACAACAAAGATGATATGAGCGATGATGAATACGCATTACATTTAACAATGGAGTCTATTTACTGTTATAAAGACCGTTTACTCATGTGCAACATATAGCTGTTTTAAAGGGGCACAGGTCTGTTCAACGGTTGAACATCAATTTCTGCACACGTATATCAGAATGCTACATTTTACTTGTAACTTAATTAAACAAGGCAAGTAAAATGGAAAACATGAAAGATTTGTACAATGAATTACGAGTAGAAGAAGACTTTACGTTTATTGGTATCCTAGGCCAGGAAGGTGAAAGGAGAACAATGACAATTAATGTGCCATTTCATCAGGTTGGGAAAGTTTTTAAGGCAGTCCCCTACAAGCCTGATTCTCAACTTTTAATTCAAAGAGAAACACACCAAAAACGCATCAAAAACATCAATAAGTATTTAGACGATCCACTTGCTTGTCTGCCTGCTGGTGGCTCAATTGTAGAGTGCATGCAGATAAAAAAGATTATCGACAACTGTTGTTATGTGACAATTCCAAAGGGTTCCTTCAGGTATATGTTTGATGGACAAGCCAGAACGGGCGCCATAGATCTTACTGTTACATCTAATCCTAAATTGAAGAACAATACGTTTACTATAAAACTAATAGAAAGCTTGGGGGTGATTAAAGATAACCAACTCTTCACTGACTGGAATTCTGCGGGTACTGTTCCGAACCAGAGTATATGTAAAGCAATGGATAGCCGAGCGCTTATAAATCGATTTACAAGAGATGTTATCCAAGGGAGCGGCATGCTATCTGACTTTATTGACTTTACAAAAGCGTCAGTCAGTATGAGCTCTAAATCATCTAAACTTTGGACATTAAATCAATTCAGTACTTTTATTACCATTCTAACAGGCACAACTGCCGCTTCAGCAGAGACAAATTTATCCGAGCCCAGTAAGCAGGAAGATTTAAAGGGCTTTATTTACAAATTTTTAGATGTACTAGGTCAGCACCCTCAGCTAAAAGAGCTTTTTGAGAAAAACAAATCAGCAACAAAAGGTAGAGCTGAATTAGTGATAGGCACAGCTGTCTGGCTAAAAAGTGTAGCCTTATTCGGTAAAGTTGTATATTTGAATATGGCTACGAGCAAGAACATAAAAGCAGACTGGTCTATTTTAGACGGTTTTAACGACATTGATTTTTCAAGGAAAAATCCAGAGTGGAAAGGTAGATGTTTAACATACAGAGACAAATTTGAGGACAATGCTTTTAACCATAAGGCAGTATGTAGTTACTTAATTCAAAACACTTCTTTACCCTTACCAACAGAACTAGAAACGGTAGAAGAAGAAGTAATGACAGTAAGGTCTGCAGGTTTAAAACAACTACGAGAAGAAAAGAAAGCAAATAATAATGGTCCAGATAATGGATGAGATAATAAAAATTGACGCTACACAGGTTTGGTGCCCAAATTTTACAACACCAGTAATGTCTCTGATTAAAAAGAAGATTATTAAAGGGCACTCAGGGGTAGTTATAACCAAAGAAAAAAGGTCTGTAAAAAGAATGGAACACTTATGTGCAAGCTTTGATTGGTTAATAAAAGAAAAACGAGAAGTTAATGGTTGCTTTATCTTCTTAGTGGAGGTCCCTTAGGGAGAAAATCCGCATATAGTCACTTAATTGATTAGTTCTTTTTGCATCTAGGGTAAATTGTGGAGAACTATTCAATTATACTATTTAGGAATACCTATGTTCAAAAAAGCAATAATTTCTGCCTCATTACTTGCAATTCTCTCTTCGCCAGCAATGGCAGATCAAAGTCCCGATTGGAACTCAATCCAGATTTCTTACGCTAAAAGTGAATACAGCAATAATAAGTTTATGGACTACGCTCCCGAAGGGCTTGTTGCAGAAGGAGTTCTGGCAATTTCAAGACATGTATTTGCAACAGCACACATTACCTCTACGGGTGACGACTTATCGATTGATACAACAAATAAAGAAGTATCGACAGATTCCCAATCATTCGCCTTCGGGTACTACAGCCCGATAAACTCAAAAACTGACTGGTTCTCAAGTATTGGTTACTTGAAAGGTTCGACAGAGTTTGGTGGTAATAACTCAGAGATTGATTCGGACGGGTACGTTTTAAAAGTAGGCGCTCGAAGCATGCTATACCCTGACATGGAGTTGAATTGGGCCATTATCCACCAGGATATTAGTATTGATGGTATTGATACAAACGAAGCAGAAACCGGTTATGAACTTGGGGCACACATTAACTTCACACAACAAGTAGACATTGGTCTTGGTTACCGCTCTGTAAATGATATAGATACTATTACTTTGGGATTTCGCTTCCGCTTTAAGTAGTGTGTTCAACCGTTGAACTCTCCCACAGCCCTTTTCTGCAGGGCTGTTTTAATTTGCTACCTTACATACACATTAACAAATCAAGGTGTATGTCATGAACGCTATTGTCACTCAAAAAATAAGTATTCTCGATAGTATCGACCTGAATTCGCTAAAAACATTTAACGCAAACGATGAGTTAGTTTCGCAAGAACTAGAAGCTTACAAGATGTTTAGACAATCAGTAAATGATATCAAAATTATTCGTAGTCAATATATCATTTCAGTAGCTTCTTCATTTGGTAAAGATAGCAGCTTAACTATTTTGTGTGCTCTTCAGGCTCACATAGAGCTTATTGCAGAGGGAGTTCTTAAACAAGATGCTCCATTTATCATAAGTACGATTGACACTTTAGTAGAGAACCACCTAATGCGGGTACTTGTAACCCATCAAATACATTTGTTAAAAGAATTTGCTGTAAAAAACAATTTAAACTTCGATATCCGTGTAGGTGTGCCAAAACTTACCAAACAATGGGCCCCAATGTTTTTGAGCGGTCTGAAAGTCTTATCGCTTGCCCAAATGAACAATGATTGTAGTGAATCAATGAAAGTTGATTCTGCTTTAGTCATTGAAAAGGAGTTAACACAGAAATACGGGAGTAAAATCGTAACATTATTAGGTTCAAGAATCGCTGAAAGTTCACGTCGCAAAAAAAGCCTTGAGAGCAGAAACCAGCACAACAAGACTCCGGAAGACCTAATAGAATTTGCTGACAATTCCAGAAAGGAGAGGGTGTTTGCTCCTATCGTAAACCTACTAGACAGTCATGTTTGGCTCTTATTAAAAAGAGCTGGCACTCACCCATTGGTTAAGCCATCACATGGTTTATCACCAATACCAAGCTATGCAAAGAATCACATGCTACTTGATATTATCTATAGAGACGCAACAGACGGAAGTTGCCCCGTTTCGACTAAGTCAATTCAAGGCGCTAAAACATCTGCAGGTGGATGTGGCAAATCCGCACGCACAGGCTGCTTCACATGCCTAAAACCCATCGAAGATACATCAGCAAGCATTCAAGCTAAGCAAGATAGGCATGGTGTTATAAATCGCTCTATGCTTTCTGTTCGTGATTATATGATGAACATTGGGATGTCGATTTCGCACAGAACTTGGCACACCCGAGCAATCGATGGCACAACTGGTGGGATTGCTTGTCAACCAAATGTATTGAACGCTGAAACTCTTGATAATTTAATGATATGGCTTTGCCAAGTAACCGTAGATGAACGAATCAGAGCAAAAGAATTTGCCCGTTTAGTGAGATGTGGCGATGAAATGCTAGATCTGGGTTATAGCGATATATTTAAAGCCGATGACTTGTCATCCGAAGAAAAAACCGAGTTTGCCGCTGTATACTTGAAATATGCTGTTGAACCATTAATTGAGCCAATGACTGAAGATATTGCTATATACCTTAGTGCGATACATTCAAGAGACGGCGTAAAACTTCCACCTTTCAGGGCAATATATCATTGGAAAACCTTAGTTGTGGATTTTGAAGATGAAGTTGATGCACTTACTTACCCTGAATGGGACTATAAGTTGCAGAACTATAATAATAATTATAAAACTTACGGGCAAGCAGCCAAAATAGCTAGGTACAATTTCGAGGAGCAGGGTATTCGTAAACCTTACCCTAACGTAGCTGCATCTAAAGGAAAGAAAGACATAATACCTGACGCAGTTATGATCATCCCTCCATACAAACAGTCAGAGTTTCAGTATATCCCTCACA